>Ga0255341_1000282_pt1 | contig 91759 bp, 88 predicted proteins | sample wastewater_treat_8_FD_192418 | JGI IMG/M metagenome (GOLD analysis project Ga0255341, IMG submission 192418) | Wastewater microbial communities from Lulu Island WWTP, Vancouver, Canada - plant12 | ecosystem: Engineered > WWTP > Wastewater > Unclassified | place: Canada: Vancouver, British... | reverse complement strand
GGTAAAACGAATCGTCTTTTTTGATGAAGGCAAGCTTTGCAGACAGGGTTGGGTTCAAAACATCAACAGCATCCAGGATTGCATCATTTAACGCATCTGTGATGAGGAAGTTGCTGCAATGAAACAAGCCCTCTTCTGAACGATAGATCTCCACCATTTCCGCAAGAAGCGCCTGTGCCTTATTGGTGTTTCGAAGAATCCTTTCAAGTGTTTGCCTTTGTCTGCTGGTAAGAGGGCCATATTTTTGCTCTTTGACAAGGAGGCTGTTTGTGCTTGTTGATATAATCGAAATCGGTCCTGCAAGATCGTGGACCAATAAATCGATGAAATGGTCTTTCTTGCTCATAATCTATCTACCTGCTCACTAATCATACATCAAATGTGAAATGCTTTCCGCATATTTTTTCTATTTGGTAAATGATTCTTTTTCATATATCAAGTTCATCATGAGTTTATAGTGGGCGGACCACGAAAACGACTAAGGGCCCTATGTTTTCATGGTGATAGGTCTGCATCGCACAATACCAATGGCAATCCTGGTCATTACCGCCTCTCCGTGCTGATTTAAGGTTTCTACAAAAGCCTTAACGGTTCCGCGATCAGGTTTTGATCGGGAGCGATTTGTTTTAATAATGGTTACCCGGATTGAGAGTGTATCGCCTGGACGTACAGGCTTCAGAAATCTGATGGGGCCAGACCCGGGAGAACCCATGCCAGCCACCTCAGAAACATAGTAATCGACGAGCAGTCTCATTGTAATTGCTGCTGTATGCCAGCCACTTGCAATAAGTCCTCCAAATGGACCCTTTCCGGCCTTATCTCTATCTAAATGGAATATCTGGGGATCGAATTTTTGTGCAAACTCAAGTATATCTTTTTCTTCCACCGCTATTGAGCCGAATTCATATACTGAACCTACAATATAATCTTCAAAGTATCTGTCATGGGCGGGTGGGTTAAATATCGAATTGATCATTACTCTACCTCTGGAGAATAATTTTTTTCATATTACCATAATTATCATTAAAAAGTATGGAAATCGCCACCATTATGGTAAATCAGATATTTATTCCTTACTTTTTTTAATTGTATGATACGGTATAATCTTGTATTATGAATAATTTAATCGATTTCAACTCCCATGGAGTTACAAACAAACTGCGGATAAGCATTATTTACCCATAGGAGATATTATGAAAACTTTTTTGCCAGCGTTCATTTTACTGATGTTTGTGCTGGGATGTACAGCAGTATACAATCATCCCACCAAAGGCCCCCAGGAATTTGAGAAGGATAGACTGGAATGTGAGCATGTAGCACGACAGACGCTGGCCGCACGCGGTATAGATGACTGCTGACCGTCCGTGCTCAATCGAGAGACCGGTCGGTGCCTCGAAACTAGAAAAGGCTGGAAAAGAACCAACTAACAGTACTTCCTGCGTCTCCACAATTTGCCTGTGGTTGCATCTGTTAGACGAACTTTTTCTTCTGCAATTGTATGCCCTGCCCACAGGTATCCCGCGGGCAGGGTGGTTCAGTTTTCTTGATAAACATCATTCTGTAACAGGAACTGGAGTATAACCCGGGCAGGTCACAGGAAAAGGTGTCTTTTTTAGAATCGTTGCGCTTACTTTTCCGCCGAAATAGTTAGCAAGACCATTTGCGCTTACTTCTTCATGTATGGCAGCAGTCGGAAGACCAATAGCAGGTGAACGAACGCCTCGCACAGTGATTGATTTGAATGTCCCTTTTTGAGCCCCTTCAGTCCCACTCTTTACCTTGGCCAACATGGGCATGGTTGCATGGATCATATTTGTTCCCAGATTCATACCGATGTCAATCTCAGCAAGCCAGTTATCATTGGTTCCAGATATCCAGTACAGGGTTCCATCTCCAGTGTTCTCGCCCCACTTATCATATATATCGAGCGTTGCGTATGCATTTTCGGGATCGTAGGAGACAAATGCATACTGGTTGATTTTTTCACTGTATGCTTGCCCTGTGGCAGCAGAATCGCCGGTAGCACCAAAATCATACCCTTTGACACTCCCGCTTATCTTGAGCCACTTACCGTCCATCTGCAGCAATGCATCACAGGGCTGTGCGTGAACCACATAACTGCCAACAGTCAGGAAAAGAAACAGAAAAACAACGATATACAGTAAAAATCTTTTCACGTAAAACCTCCTCGTATAATGATATTTGTATGCCAACGTATGGTACTATGTGTAGCAATGAATTGCAACAGGTGCCTCAGCATGCACAATTTCTGGGAAAAGCCGGAGGTGTTCGGAGAGATCCTTGCCCCCTTATAGAAGAGTTCAGCAGATGTATAAAAAATTTCCTTGACAAGATGAATTTTTTTGCTGTACTAATAATAAGTCAGACCTGAATTGGATATGTGTCAGGTTAAGATGTTCTATGGGGCAAAACATTATGGGATTAAGCGCAGAATTGCACAGGGCATTTCATGAAGCCAATGACTCAATCTACTATGGAGGTGTTTGAAGATGGGTAACATCGATGACTTTTACAAAGAGGTGCTGAAGTTTATACCTGAGGATCGGGTCAGTCGAGATGAAGCAGTACTGTACAGCTATGCGACCGATCTGTCTTCTCCTCCCGGAGTTGCCACGATTCCGCCTGTCGTGGTGCTGCCTGAAAGCGTTGAGGAAGTCCGCGAACTTCTTATGGCTGCTGATCGGTTCAGGGTTCCGGTTGTCCCGAGCGGCCGGGGCGCAAACATAGCGGGCCTGTCAGTTCCTCATCAAGAAGGAGAAATAGTTGTTGATCTGCGTCGGATGGACAGGATCCTGGAGGTCAACACGGATGCAGCGTATGCTGTTGTTGAGCCAGGAGTAACCCATCATCAGATGAGCTCAATGGCCCGCGCCCACGGTTTTATTCAACATCTTCCTACTGCTACCGGCGGCGCGAGCACTGTTGCCAACGCACTTATGAGACCATCCGGTAATCTTTCCGCAAAATGGGACCCCGACCCCGTGATCTCCCTCGAGGTGGTGACCCCATCGGGACAGGTTATAAGGACAGGGTCAGCAAGCTTTGGCACTGCAGGTTGGCGGGCCCGATACACCCCTTTCCCTGACCTGACCGGTCTTTTCGCCTGCAGTTACGGAACGCTGGGAATAGTCACGAAGGCAGCAATCAAGCTCCATGACAGGGGTGAAGAAGAGCGGCTACTCATTACGAAATGGAATGAACTGCCCCCTGTCGTTGATTTTATCAAACTCATCATCCGCCGTAACGTCGCCGATAGCTGTACGTTCTGGAATTGGACCTGGAATATGTTTCACAGCCTCATGCACTCAAGGACCGAGGAACTGCCGGCGGTTATGATGAAGGAAGATCAGAAAAACCCCCCTCCTGGAGTGCCTTTCGGAATCGCGTCGGCACGCCTGAGCGGTTACAGAGAGGTGGTAGATGCGGCGGAGAAGACAGCCATACGGCTGGCAAGAGAACGAGGTGGCGAATACATGCCAGAGGACGAACTGAAGCAGGTGCACCCCGGTAGCTGGGAATACCTCCACTCATACTTTATCCAGGGCATTCATCCCAAACCCGGTGAAGAAGCGACCATGCGCAAGGCAATGTGGCTTCCCGGCTGGCTCATCAATGCGGAGCCCAAGGCAATTCTTGAACTGGAGAAGTTTATGTGGGAGTTTGCAAGGAAAGAGGCAAAGCCGCCCTACATGTTCAGAATTCTGCCCTTTAATCACGCTCGCGAGTTTTTCTTTGCCTTTGTTATTCTTATTGCCGGTACCCTTGACAAGGAAAAAGAGTACATGCTCCATTTGAAGAGCGTCTATAAGACATTGTACCATGAGCTTCTGAAAAAGTACGGTGCAGTGATGTTCCGGTTCAGACAGGATCCAAGCTTCCTGGCATTGACAGGTCCCTATGGTGAACTGCTCAGGCAGATTAAGGCTATTGTTGACCCGAACAACATCATGCATCCAGGCGTGAATTTATTTTAGGGAGGCAAACGATGAGCAATGGAATAAAACTTCATGAGCGGCTGTACAGGTTTGGTACAATGTGTGTGAGATGCGAAGGTTGTACTTACGGATACAAAAATGCCGACTTCGAATTGGTATGTCCCATTCACAAGAAATACAAGTTCTTCACCTATAGCCTGGGCGGGCTGGTCCAGCTAGGACGCGCTCTGTACGAGGGAAGGCTTGGCCTGACGGAATCGGTGAGTAGCGTTGTCTACTCGTGCATGAGTTGCGGGGCGTGTGGAGAAATGTGTGCAGAGGTGGATTATCCTGACATCATGCAGTTGCAGCATGAGCTGCGGGCTCGCCTTGTGGAGGCTGGCCAGGTCCCCTATGAGCTGACGGCGGTTATCGAGGGTCTTAAGAAAGAAGACAATATGCTGGGCGAGGCCAAGGCTGACAGGGGAAAATGGGCTGAAGGCCTGGAAGTGAAAGACGTTACAAAAGAGAAGGCGCAGGTATATTTCCACGCAGGCTGCCGGTACAGCTTTGATAAGGATCTATGGCCCTCAGTGAGAGGGGCGGTGGGCCTTTTGAAGAAAGCCGGGGTCGATGTGGGCATCGCAGGGGCCAATGAAACGTGTTGCGGGGGACGGGCATATGAGATGGGCTATCAGGCGGAACTCACAAAATACGCTGAGAACAACATGGAACTGTTGAAGACTGCGGAAATAAAGACCGTTGTCACAGCATGCTCGGACTGTTATTACGCCTTTAAGGTGCTGTACGATATGACAGGCAAGAAAGGCGATGTAGAGGTTTTCCATATAAGTGAATATCTTGACCGCCTTATCAAAGAGGGTAGGTTGATGCCAAGCCGGAATGTAGACATGACTGTTACATACCATGATCCTTGTCATCTCGGCCGCAAGGTTGAACCATGGCTCCGCCAGAAGGGTATTGAAGAAGGTCAGGTCTACGAACCAGCACGATCTGTTCTGAAGAGCATCCCCGGTTTGAAGCTGGCCGAAATGAAGAGGAACCGCGCAAACAGTTGGTGCTGCGGTGCAGGGGGTGGTGTAATAGATTCGAACCCAGAATTTACTATTGAGACCGCAATTGAGAGGATCGAAGAAGCAAAGGCCACCGGAGCAGATGCTATGGTAACAGCCTGCTCATGGTGCAGGAGGGCTTTTAGTGATGCCCTTGAGGCGAGCAAAGGAACGCTAAAAGTTATCGATTACGTAGAGCTGGTTGAGAAGGCTCTATAAAGCTTTGACTATGGGGGCAGGTGCTGAAGTCGATTGTCGCCGATGGGCACTTGCCCTTTTTGTACTATAACTCTTTGAACATTATTTGATCATTCATGGGAGGGGGAAAACGATCTTGAGCGAGGAAGCCAAAATACTGGTGGTTGCCGAAACAGATGGCGAACAGATAGCCTCTATAACGTATGAGCTTCTGCAGGGTGGCAGGATAACACAAGAAAAAAAAGGAAGTGGCGTGGTCTGCTGCGCTATTATTGGGGACCGCGTGGCGGCGGTGTCCGATGAATTGTCAGACTACAGCGATGAAGTCTATGTTCTGGATCATTCCCGTCTTCGAGACTTCCAGTCTGATGTCTATCTCTCGTGTCTGACTGCTATTATTGAAAGGATTCAACCTTCAATTATCCTCATGGCGCAGACGATCAACAACCTCGATGTTGCTCCCAGGCTAGCCCTTGCAGTGGATGCGCCGCTCATTACGGATGTAATTGAAATCGGTAATGATTCGACTGGCAGTGGGCTGGTCTGTATCAAACCGGTATACGGTGATAAGGCCATGGCCGGATTCCGGCTGGATGCGCAAACAGCAGTTGTGACACTTAGGCCAAAGTCGTTCAGCACCGCAACAAAGAGTAGTCGGAGAGGTAAAATCACTCAGGTGACCCTGGACGTGGACCAGTTCGTGGCAAGGACAGAACACGTTGACACAGTTACGGGAGAAAGTGTCAGCCTGGACAGGGCTGATGCCATTGTGGCCGGCGGCCGAGGCATAAAGGATGTGGATGGGCTTGCACATTTAGAAGGGCTGATACAAGCGCTGAAGATGTTTTTCTCGAATGTCGAGCTCGGAGCAAGCCGTCCGCTTGTTGACAGGGGCTGGGTGCCACCTTCCCGTCAAGTCGGCTTGACAGGGGAAAAGGTAGCGCCTGATCTCTACGTTGCTGTGGCCATATCGGGTGCTTCACAGCATCTGAGCGGAATAACAGGATCAAAGAAGATCATTGCTATCAACCAGGACGAAACGGCAGCCATTTTTGAACAATCGGATTACGCAATCGTGGGAGAGTATGAACAGGTAGTGCCCGCACTGGCGCAAAAACTGAAGGAGCTGTCATGAGCATGTTTAGAAGCATTGTCTGTGTTAAAGCAGTCCCAGACCCCGAAAGCCCATCATCTGCATTTGAGATTGATCCTGTTGCAAAAGAGATGATCCCCATTGGGGTACCACCCGTTATCAACCCCTTTGACGAAAACGCTTTGGAACTTGCACTCCGGCTGAAGGATGCAGTGGGAGGAAAAGTAACAGCCATCACGGTGGCTGAAAAATCGATCGCCACAGTCAACCACAAGATAAAAACAGCATCTGACGATTTCTATCTTCTGACGGACGCTGTTTTCAAGGATCTCGACAGCCGCTCTATTGCCTGTGTCCTTGAAAGGGCAATCAGAAATGCCGGTGACTTTGATCTGATCATAACCGGGAGACAAGCGGCAGACTGGGGGTTTGGCCAGGTTGGACCAATGCTCGCGACTATGCTGGATATACCCTGCATCAGCTTGGCAATAAGCGCCCGGGTTGAAGGACGATCGATCATCGTGGAGAAGTTAAAACGAAACGGCTATGAAACCGTAAAGGCCCAACTACCCGTGCTGTTGACAGCGACCAGCGAGATAGGAGATTTGCGGCTGTTTTCGCTCAGAGACATCAAGGAAGCCCGCAAGAAGCCGGAAACAAGCTGGCACTTCGCGGAACTTGGTATTAGCCTCGAAAAGATGTCAAGAAGGAAAATCGAAAATCTTACTCCGCCACCATCGAGAAAGCGGCAGTGCTTCTTTGCGCAGGGGACGGATGCTGAGGAAAAGGCCCGGAGCCTTACCCTCAAATTGCGCCAGGACCACGTTCTCTAAGATTGTCAGGTTGTCCCACCACTCCGGGTTTCTGTTCAGATTGGATTTTTACGTGGTTAGTTCACAGTCCCATGTGAGCACGCATCATCACCGTTGCTCCCTATATCATATCTAACACCATGTCACATGCTGTGGAGCAGTTTATTCTGTCCAGGCACCCCAGTGTATTGATGCCGGGGATTTTTCAAACCAATTCTTAGGATAACGAACCATGCCGGGGAGAGTGCGGCTCCATACCGTAGCAACAATTGCGAGAGTCATGACCCCGAGGCCGACCGGCTGCCACAGACTGGCAAAGCCGGCATGGGCATTGACCATGATGAGGCAATTGGCCGCTGCAGGCGGGTGTACGGTTTTTGTAACAAGCATGTATGCAAGAGTGATTGCAACGGCAAGCATGTAAACCCAGAGGGCGTCACCAAACAGTTTAAAACAGACAATGCCAATGAAGGCGCTGCCCACGTGGCCGCATAGCAGGGCTCGTGGCTGGGCTGCAGGCGTGCGTGTCAGGCCGAAGAGAAATACCGCTGATCCGCCCAGCGAGGCGAGCAGGAAGGGAGACCGCGGTACACCCACGAACAAGAGGGCCAAACCGATGCCAGTTGCTGCACCCACTGTGCACCACATCAGGCGCCCGGCACCCCTAACAATCTGCCGCAATCTGGATGTGGGTCTATCCTGCCCTGATGACAATGTAGATTGCTTTGCCTGCGAGAACATTCACCTATTTTTAGCCTGTTTGACCCAGGTTGTCAATAGTAGAGCATGTTACGCCCACATTGCCGATTTAATCCGGGACTTTGCTTCAAAGCCCCCTTACCCGTTCATCAGTTTAACAGGCATCGACGTGCGGTGTCCTGTTTATTCCTGTGATCAGTGTTCTTCCCTTTTCTTTTCCAGATCAATGGTGTATTTCTGACTTCCATCGGGGAACGGCAAATCGCTTAATTGACCGCGCCAGATATTGCCTTTGTCGTCTACAAAATAAGCCTCACAGGACAGGCTATCCTCATCATCTGCGTCACCCTGTATCCGCCCAAAACCCGTGCACGCGGCAACGTACTCTGTCACCTCTTTATAGCACTCATCGCAGTCTGACATTTCAGGCGGTATAATGACCGTTATACTTCGATATATCATTGTGTCATCTCCTGATTCTTGATGAGATATGTTTAAAATAGCGGCCATAACATCTGTCAGAACACCAAAACTCTGTTGTCTATTGGATGCTATCGGACAGAAATTTATAATAAATCTATTATTATTTCAATTATTTATTGGCGGAGAGGGTGAGATTCGAAAACACGATAATCATTGATAGTCAACGTTCTACATGGTGTTATCGGTAAGTTATCGGTAACTTATTTGCTTACCCTCTCCCTTCGAGTACACCTACTACTCTGGAGTTGAGAAAGGTTGGAAAAATGAGGATTACTGGGTGAAGTATTGAAAGAATAACCGAACTATCTAGACCGCTGGACTGCAAAACCACAAGGAAAGACAGTCGTCAATACCTGTCTTTCCTTGTCTCACTAAACTTTTCAAATGCCTACGGGTGATAATTCAAGATCATTGGTTTTGACTGGAAATTTTGATAAAGTTCCATCTGATCCTCGTAATGAGGATCCTTGGTTCCGTCAGGTGCCACAAAACCGCTTTGTCCGGGTGGGCAGACGTTCTGGGCTTCGAAACCGGTCTTTTTGAAAACCACCATGTGGTTCTGGGTTCCCCTGTTCATATTGACTGGAAGATAAAGGACTTCACTGGCGTTAGCCTGTGGCACACCGGCAAAGTTTTTGTAATCGAATTTCTGGGGCACAACAGGACTCATCCATGTGGCCATGTCAGAACTACCAAATCTTGTTGTAAGGGTTTCGATTGTGGCAGTCAATGCATTTCGTATAACCAGATTGGGATCCACTCCATTGAAGAAATCATAATTATTTGGAACGCTGGAGGTTGGTCCGAGGAGGGAGTGGTAAAGGACCTTCGTGCCAGACTGTACGTTCGTGCTTCCACCAGGAGGAGAGGCTGGGTAACCTGCGGAGCTGAATCGAGAGAAATATGGCCCTGTATCATCCTGAAATGTCATCTGCAGCATGGTGGAAAGCCACGTCTCCATTATAGTCTGTGCAGGACTGTCATAGTAATCGTCATTGTTAAGATTCCAGCGATATTTATCCCAACTGTTTAGAAGCTGCACGGCCTGTTTTTCCGGGGCGGAAGGCAACAGGCTCTCTACGGCTTGGTTGAGAAAAGGAAGGAAGTACGCAATATTCAAATCGATATGGGAGATGCGCCGGTTCATGTCCCATATTTCCTCTTTCGTGAATTTATCTTTAGCAGTGAGCTCATCGAAAATAACCTGTACCCTGTCTGCAGACCCATAAAGGCTTCCATCGGTATTCTCTGTATCTACAGAGGGTTTGTTGTTCCAGTTCGCCAACCACCCCTGTTTGGGTTTGAAGATCTGGGGGTTCGTATCAAAGGGCTTGATGCCGAGCCATTCCATGTCACCAGTTCCCTCTGCGGGCAAGCGAGAGTCTTGGGTTGCTGGTCGCATTGGTATCATGCCTACACTGATGTATCCTATCCTCCCTTTCTTGTCAGCGTAGTACCAGTTATTGGTTATAGCCATTTTTTTGGCTGCCCTCCTGAACTGGTTCCAGTTCTTCGCCTTAGTAGACTTTACCCATGCAACAAGAGTCTGAACCTCATATCCTTCCCAGGAGCGTTTCTTGCTGAACGCCCTCTTATTAGGGACATCAAACTGCGTTACCAAGCCGTGGACTGTCCGGAAAACATCAACCGTGACCGGACTTTCACCTTTTACATTGATTGTGTCTGTCCTTTGCTCCATGGGTATCCACTCGCCTTTAAAGAGGTAGACATGCTGGTCGGTATCGCTGATCTGCTCTTCATACATGTCAACTACATCCAGTGGGCCTGCTGTAGAACCCCATGCAATATGGCCATTGTGGCCGAAAAGGACCGCTGGGTATCCAAACGGGGAGCTTCCAATGACATTGAATCCAGGACCATGCAATCCCACCTCGTACACATATCCGGGATTGAACCAACCGAACTGAGGCCCATTCAACAAGATTGAAGACCCATCGGTCGTTTTTGTTTTGTCTACAATCCACACGTTGCTCGTCGATGGTACTGTATCAAGCCCCACAAGTCCCGCTTTTGCAAGCATCTCTTTGTCGGTACTCATGCGCTCAATTTCTGAACGTGCGATATGCTGCATAGCTTTTGGTGTGTGCATACGTGCTTGCTTGGCGTCAGAAGACAGTGCCGCTTTTTTCCCTGTAATTGCCGGAACGGTGGTTGGTGCTGCCGGATCATCGAGCCATTTTGTCTGATCAAAAATTGCCCAGCCTACCGTTGTTCCATACCGGGTTACGAGATATTCGAGGTACGCAGCGTTAGAGATTTCAGAGTTAAAATCAGAGAACCTGTTACACATGGTACCGACAAATACCATGATCACATCAATAGCGGTCCAGTTTGCAGGCAGAAAGCCGTAATCTATAAACTGCTTGGGCAGAAGAGTTGCCTGGTTTGCCAACACCTCGCCGATCCTCGCATTGAACCCTGCGGCGTATCCATCGAATATATATTTGTCACGTTTCGGAAGATTGTTGTACTGCTGCTCAATGGAGGTCGGCCAATAATTGGAACGAACTCCCTTATCGTAATTTATCCACGTTGAACCAAGAGCCTCAGCGACGGTTCCGGTGAAGCATCGCTTGGCCATCTCCATCTGGAAGAGTCTATCGGTAGCTATTGCATAGCCATAACCATAGTAAAGATCAAAAGTGTTTAAGGCATAGATGTGGGGCACACCATAGGCGTCACGATATATCTGTACCAAAGGCTTCTTATGTGGACTACCCTTAGCAACTGCCGACGTAGGGATGACCAGAACAAGCACTATGCACAGAATCCCAAAAACTTTTAAGCAATGTTTTGTCATAATCACACCCCCTTCGCTGCTCGCCGCAACGAGTATCGATTATTGTAATGCATTCCGGTAAACCACGCGTACTAACTACTCCCTTCCTGAAAAAAGTTTTAGTGAATCACCTCCTTTTCTGCAATGGAATTTCAAGATGACGAGGTTGAATCATGTCAAACGCAGACAGAAAAATGCTGGACAAGTCACAAATGTAACACTGAAGCAAGTTCTTAATGGTAGTTACTAACAAAAAAGGCCGAAGTTGGCAAAGATCAGCATCCTTTTACTGTTCGGCCATGCCCATTTTCCATTTACTCCTTTCTTCCTTTAGAAGAACAACTTGCCCAAAAATATATATTTCAATTATAGCAACGCTTGGAATACTGTCAAGCGGTATTTTTAGTTCAAGAGATCAGGCGTGCCTCGATCAGGATTATCAAGTGTAAGTTGATGTGATTAGCAAAAATGTTGCTTGCCATGTTACTGTCTGTAACGTGTATTTTTTCCAATAATAATGGACGGATCAGATCGAGATGCTCGTGGGAATGTTGTATGAGGATTGTGATGTTACACCCGGTAATCAGAGAAGGTGCCGCTTGTGCATCGCTGATGCAAGGCATTGTGTCTCTATGAAGTTGTAATTATTGTAGTATGAAAGCTCACAGAGTTGCTGAGAAAAATCCGTCTACCCATAAAGGAAAGACAACGATGACGATTCATGATCGTTTTTTTGTTGACGATTGTGCAATCGGGTCTATACTGAAGTAAGGAGATTGATCATCTTCTTTGGCAGAAAGGTTTCAATGACAACGTTACGATAAAGGAGGTATCTACGCATGAAGACTACAACAATCGGTAGTATACTGCTGGGATTAGGCGTGTTTGTGCTCACGGTCGCACCCTGCGTCTCAGCGCAGACAATTCCAGAGATGCTCAATGGGCAGTGGTTCCAGGTGAATGGATCAATGAAAGGCTACTATGATTACTGGTCAGACAACATAACGGGCAAATTAAACGGAAAGTGGAAGGGATACGTGTATTCGACCTTCGACGCTGCCACAAGCACATTCACGATGACAGCGTGCGCTCCCAATTCGGATGCTACCACATACTGGGCCACCACAGCAGATTCTATCTCGACAGATTTCGTTTATGCCTTTGCCAACCAGACACAGATCTGGGATTTTTTTGCCATTTGCCATAACACCGGTCGAACCTTGGTGTTTGCAAGCGATACCTATGAGTTTACCATTATCCCCATCCTCGTTATGAAGGTTAAACTTGACAGCACTAATGCGTTTAGGAGTGCTTCATTCACGACCGAGGGTTGTCTGGGGTATGATAACCAGCATTTAGCAGTGGGTTCCTGCACCTTGAAGGGGAAAACCGTGCCCATGGAAAAGGTTCCTGCAGGTGCCCGGTTTGCCTGTATTCCGTAAGGCGTCTTAGCTGGCAAAGCCTCTGATCAGCCATGCTCACAGGGCAAAAGGATCGGTGCTCCCAGACGAAGGATAGTTAATGGTTCCATGCTGAAAAATGTCAAAAATGACACATACAACTGTTTACCTTTACCTCTTCAGAAAAGTTGATAATTACCGCTTCAAATAAACAAACAAGGCAGGGCCATTTCTGACCCTGCTGTTCATTCTATCTGCAAATTGCCAATCTTTAATTCCATCAACAATAGCGCCCAGCAGGTGTTCAGGTCACTCAGTCAATGAGAATCATGTTCTGGTATTAGGCTACGCGCTTATGCCTCCGGAGCAAGTTGTTGATAGGAAAAGCGGAGTCTACCTGCTATGATGGCGCTCAGGTTTTTTAATACAGTGATTCCCTCGGCCGGATGCTCTTGTATTACTTCTTCGATAAGGTCGCGGGAGATCTTGATTACCTTAGTATCTTTGACAGACCTGGCAGTTGCGGTATAAACATAGGGCGCCACAAGGGCGGACCACCCGAAAACCTCACCGGGCTTGTTTACCGCCAGTCTCCCCTCAGTTTCACCCAGCTCGATATGAACATCGCCTGCAGCGAGGACATAAAAAAAGAGGGCTTGCTCTCCTTTCTTGAAAATAATTGAATTCACCTTGTAGTTATGCTCCTCTGATGCGTTCGCGATCCGTGTAATGAACCGCTGGCTTACACCCTTGAACAGATCTGACTCTGTTATGGCCATGGTATCCTCCTTTTCACACCCGTTTCAGGGTAGGATGATAGATCTCTTTGCAGCGTGTTCGGGTTCAGATTACAGGAGCTTCCTCTATGTCAATATAGCCGGATTTTGCCAGTTTCATGATTTCCTCTGTCTCGATTACGGGAAAGACCTCGAATTTCAGGAGGTCACTCCATGCCGAGAACGTTCTTAGCAACAGCTTGGGGTCCCCTGCGTCCACTACCATGAAACCTCGGCCCCCACCGATAAAGCTCCATTCCCCAATAACCTTCATTCCCTCAGGAATGACTCTCTGTCGGTGCAGTCGCCTTTTGGTTGTTTCATTTCTTTGCTCTGGTTCGTACGTGTAAATAATCATAAAAAGCATTTTGGCTTCCTCCTCTCTTTGTTACGGCTGGTTTCTTTCTGTTGCTGCAAGAGATTGCAAATGCAGAACCCCCAAAGGAAGAAAGGAATTGCAGTGTTGACAGTTTCGAGGTGCGTCGTCACGAGAGTTTCTCCTTGATGCTATCTGCTCAAAACGCAAATGGCCGAACCTGGTAAAGGTGCGCTTGCCTTTAGCCGTTCGGCCATCATTATCGACTCCTCGCTTTCCCGACAGTGCCGTCTGCCCAACGGCAAGTCCGGGCTATACTATTCTTATAGCAGCAAAAATAAATCTGTCAACCGGGTGTATAAGTCAAACACATTTGCGATGATTTCCTGTGGCAGGGTATTCTTAGAAAAGGGATTCAGGGGGAAGCAGAATTGTCAGAGACCGGACGGCAGGGAAGAGTGACTACATTAGCAGGCAAAAAAGGATCGTTCCATCATTTTGTCAGCAGCACAGGACATTTTGCCCCTTTCAGGACGTTCCTGGCCACACTTCCGATAAGGTATTTTGCAATGCCCGATTGACCCAGAGAGGCAATGACGATCAAATCAATGGACCTCTGTGCGGCTTCTTCCAGGATCGCTTCATAACATAAACCTTTTTTGACATCCGCTACTACCTCCGTCTCTTTTGCCACTGGAAACTTATCAAGCTGCTTTTTCAAGTTTTCCTTCGCCGTTGCCAATTTATTCTTTTCAATTGTTTGCAGTGTGTCACCGGTAAAATCAACAAGTTCGCCAACGTGATAAACTTCTTCGGGAAGGACGTGAAGGATGTAAATCTTAGCCCCGTATTGCTTTGCAATATCGAGCGCCTGCCGTAATGCCCTGTCCGAATATTCAGAAAAATCCGTTGGCACGAGAATATTAGTTGGCCTAGGCATCTTGCATCATCTCCTTTGTGTATAGTCTCTCTTTATTCTAAGTATAGCAACCTTTGGCGAGTTCAGTGGGAATTCCGATCTGTATTTCTGCCTTGAATAGTTCAAATTCAAGGTCACGGATTACCAATTGAAATGACGCTCTACGTGGTGTGCCACGGGATCAAACATTCAGGGAGAAGTCGATAACGGTAAACTCTCTTTTCTGTCAATCACCGGTCGGTGATTGACAGGCCATGTATCCAAAATTGAAGTCTTCTTCTTATAAGTAAACAGATCATCCCCTTCTCTTTAAAGAGGCTATTACAAAACTTCTTGTCGTTTCTTGCCAACGGTTGTAACCTTTAAGAAAGGAAGATCAGAATAGTAATTGTTCTGATACTGACATACAGGAGGGTAGATGAAATACAAATCATCGGATAATCAGAGAGTTCAAAAGAAGATTATGAATCAGTTTTTTATTGAAGGCAAGGTGGCTATTGTAACCGGCGCCGGGCAAGGGATAGGCAAGGCAATAGCTTTGACATTCGCACAAGCCGGGGCTGAATTGGTGGTTGTAGATATTGATTCAGCCTCTGCCAACTCGACTGCCCAAGAAGTACACCACATGGGAAGAGAAGCGCTTGCGCTTTCGGCGGATGTGTGTGACACGAGACAGGTAGACGGCGTGGTCAGAGAAACACTCGAACGATTCAAACGAATTGACATTTCTGTTCACAATGCCGGAGGGGGGTACCCCACAAAGGCAATACTTGAAATGTCCGAAGAAGAATGGGACAAATCCGTCGCCCTTAACCTGAAAAGTGCATTTCTGTGTTGCAGGACTGTTGGCAAAGTCATGACAAAACAGAAGAGAGGGAGTATTGTCAATATGTCCTCAATGGCAGGTTTTGGTCCCTATCCATTGGGCGCCAATTATGCCGCCGCCAAGGCAGGGGTTAAAAACCTCACCGAGAATTTAGCTGTCGAACTTGGCTCCTACAATGTGAGAGTAAACGCCCTTGCACCGGGGCCGGTTGAAACCCCTACGATTGCAGAATATTATAAGGAACATCCTGACATGAAAGAACAACGATTAAGAGCTATTCCGCTGAGGAGAATAGCTTCGCCCGAAGATATAGCCAATGTTGCTCTGTTTTTGGCAAGCGATGCTTCAGCGTATGTCAGCGGTCAGACGATCCTCATAAACGGTGCCTTGCCTACGTTTGTAACACCGGAATTGATTGCAGAGCTTGGGAGGCGTTTTGAATGACTAATAAGGCGTTTCATGGATTCTATTCATATGCCCTGTGATGCTTTATTCAGTATGTTCTTGATTGTCTGTTGGTGCCACATCCTGCCCATCGGTTTATAACCGCATCCTTCAAACTCCCTGCAAATAGCCCGGTATCCAAGCCATACATCTTTCCGATCCCTGATTAACTGTATGATCTCCTGTTCATCATCCTTTACGATCAATGCCTTTCCATCGGGGGCAAGTGTCCACCCATAAGGTATCTGCCCGGCTCTCTCATTGTTTTCAATCTTATGTCTGAGGGCATCCTTTGCCCTCTCGGCTATGAGATCACGTTCCATTTCTGCAAGGGAAGCCATGATGTGCAGAAAGAATTTACCGATTGCTGTCTTGGTGTCGATGTTGTCTGTAATGCTGTGAAATGCCACCCTGTGCGACCGGCATCTATTGTGGGGCTGTTGCCATGGAACAATTTGAACTGATAGATGATGATCGCTATGCGGTCGAGATAGCGAAGAATACTGCCCGACGTTTTCTCAAGGATCCCAGGATCACACCTCAACAAATTATAGGCATAGGAAAGGCGCTCCATGCGCTTGAACGCCTGCCGCTTGTTACACCTGATGCAAACTCTGAATTTGGTATCGTTTACCGCAATGGTACCGTAGAATTCAGCGAAATGCGGTACATAACATTTAGAATATCAGAAGATACATTTGAGATTTCTAAAGGAGGCAGTGTTTACGATAAGGCTGTTGGTAGCGATAGTTTTTCCGATCCGGGGTGGTTATTGGAAGTCGGCGGTTACAGACAGACAGAATGTGAATTGTATGAGCTTGATGGTTCTATTGCCGAGTATCTGACCCTTGGTGCCAAAATAACAGTTAGCGATGAATCAGAAGATGGGAATTTGGCCTAAACGTTCCTACTGCTGACCGTGAGGTATCTGTCGGATGTCTGTCGATTTTTATTGCTTTCCTGATATGTAACTTACTGATATTACGTCTTTCTAATGGCGGAGAGGGTGGGATTCGAACCCACGGTACGCGTGTTAGACGTACAGCCGATTTCGAGTCGGCCCCGTTATGGCCACTTCGGTACCTCTCCGTGCCTGAAAAAACTTTTTGAGGAGCGCCTCGCTTTTCTCAGCGAGCACACCGCCCTTGACCTCCACCCTGTGATTCAGGGGGAGTGAATTTACATCAATTACAGACCCAAAAGCGCCGCTTTTTGAGTCGTAGCATCCGAATACGAGTCGTTTTATGCGTGCCTCTATGATTGCACCGGCACACATGATACAGGGTTCCATGGAAACATAGAGGGTGCAGTCCAGCAATCTGAAATTTCCCATTGTGTCAGCGGCCATATCGATAGCAAGCATCTCCGCATGGGCTGTTGGCCTGTTGATGCGTTGGGTCAGGTTGTGCGCCCTTGCAATTACCCTCCTCTCAGGCGAGATGATGACCGCGCCCACAGGCACCTCTTCTGAATCGAAGGCAACGTGAGCCTCCTTCAGGCACATTGTCATGAAATGCTCATCTGTCATGCGTACAATATACCCGTGATTTGCGTTAAAATCAATTGAACACTGTGATGTCACTGAAAAGAGGGTTTGAAGACCGCTCGATAGCTTCTCTCATTTTCAATATATATGATGGTTTGACACCATCCTTCCATTTTGGATAGCCCCCTGCCCAGAGATATCCCAGGAGAGCATGAAAGCCGGGTTTGTTGAAATGATAGTCACCAATGTATAGCCTCTGTTCTTGGGTATGGACTGTAACTGTGATTGTTGTGAGGCCGGTATATCGGCTTACAATCTTTTCTATCAGCCCCCTTGTCTTATACCCTTCCGGGTTTTGCTTGAATCTTTCCGGCTCATGGGGGAAGGGGAAATGGGTATACACCTCACCAATAAAGCCCTGGAAAACTACGCCGCTGATAGCGCCCATAAGATTTCCGATCTGTCCCTCTCCAAGAATATAGATCGGCCATGTTTGTTCCTGTGATTCTTCTTTATTTTCTGCAAGCTTTATCACATTTTCTGCCATATCGCTGGCAAAGAAGAAATAGTTCTGGAGAAGAATCATGTCCGTCTCTATGTTAAAAAACCCGAATGGTATCTCTCCGTGACTTAGGGATTGGAAAAGCAGAGGCATTTCTCTTGTCTCCTTGGTATGTTATGGTGAAATATACCAAAGCAATCGAACAAAGTCCAATGAAGCAAAAGAATCATTTCATGTGTGATATCAAACCCAAAAAAATATAAACTATATTTTTCCAATGAGTTGTGTGCCAGTATCGGGTATTCCCCGCAAACACGCTCGCAAGCTCCAGCAGCCTCACTCGCTCGTGAACGTTGCACCAACTACGAACCTCTGTTATATTTAGCCGGTATGGATATCAACGAGAAATATGAACGATTAAAAGAAATCATTCAGCCGCTTAAAAAGGTCGTGGTGGCCTTCTCCGGCGGTGTGGACAGCACCCTTCTCCTCAAAGCCTGCCTCGACGCCCTGGGCCATAGCAATGTTCTTGCCTTTATCGGGACTTCACCTGTTCACCCGGAAAAAGAAACTGGTGAGGCGATAAATATTGCCCAGCATTTAGGTGCTGATTATGTAACGGTCAAAACCGGTGAAATGGAAAACAGGGTTTTCACATCAAATCCGGCAGAACGCTGTTATCACTGCAAGTCGGGCCTTCTCGATCAAATTTGGCATGTCGCCCGTGAGCGGGGACTCATCCATATTGTTGAGGGCTCCAATGTTGACGATGAAGGAGATTTTCGCCCGGGCAGCCGGGCGAATGCTGAAAAAGGGGCTGTAAGCCCTCTTAAGGCTGCCGGACTTACAAAATATGATATCCGCGAGCTGTCAAGGGCCTTAGCCCTTCCTACTCATAACAAACCTTCCTTCGCCTGCCTCGCATCGCGGGTTCCCTACGGGACAAAGATCACCGTGGAAGTCCTGAAACAGATAGAACTCTCGGAGGAGTTCCTGAAAAGTATCGGTGCCAGGCAGGTGAGGGTAAGGTATCACGGGAGGGTTGCACGAATCGAAGTGGAAGACAGGGATTTTTCCAAAATAATAAAAAACAGAGGCTTAATTCAGACCAGGCTCAAATCTCTGGGTTTTACCTATGTTACCCTTGACCTGAAAGGATACCGCACAGGAAGCCTGAATGAATAATCCGCAAGGGGCCAGGGGCTGCAGATAACCTGTTACCGCTTGCTGCTCCCTGCTTTCTGTTTGCTAAGTTTAACTCCTTCCAGGGCAAGCAGTCTTTCCTTGATGTTTACCCCCATTGAGAAGCCACCGATGGTTCCATCATCCCGTATTATCCGATGGCAGGGGATGATAATGGGAATGGGGTTTCTTTTAAGGGCCTGGCCTACGGCACGGGCAGCGCCAGGTTTGCCTATCTTTTTTGCAAGCCATCCGTATGTTTTTACATGTCCCCGAGGGACCTTCCTCAGTTCATTGAGAACCTTTTGGGTAAATGTCCCGAGATGGGAGATGTCCACTTCCACGTCAAACTCTACCTCCCGCCCCTGGAGATAGCGGTCAAGGAGGGTGCGAATCGTTTTGAAAGAAGCCAGGGCCACGGATTCGGTAGCATCAGGATAAAGCGACAAAACCATCTTCCTTGCCTCATAGATACCTTGATCTGTAACATCCAGGTTAATGATTTTTCCATTTCTCATAACAATTATTATGTATCCAATTGACGATTCGTATATTACAAAATGTTCCTCATCCATTGACATCTCCCACATGTCTTTTTTACAATTAGAAAGCAGATCCAAAAAGATACACTATGGTTTGCAGACCGTCAAGGAGTCTTGTGGAAAATCATTTATTTGGAAACTGAATGTGAATGAGCGAAGGGCAACGAAAGGTTTTGTAAAGTTCTTTGGGACAGGCGGTGCCCGCTTTGTCGTATCGACCCAGTTAAGGTCAACGGCTGGAATTCTTGTGCGCTACCTCAGCACAAACCTCTACATTGATCCAGGCCCAGGTGCTCTTGTCAGGATACATACAGCAAAAGAGCGTTTCAACCTCACCCATCTTGATGGGATTATTCTGACTCACAAGCACCTCGATCATTCAAACGATGTTAATGTCATGATTGAGGCCATGACCGAAGGAGGGTTCAAGAAAAAGGGTGTCCTCTTTTGTCCGCAGGATGCCATCGATGATGATCCCGTGGTGAGGAAGTATGTGATGAAAAATCTTGAAGAGGTTCAAATGCTTCGTGAAGGCGGAACGTACTCGATAAAAGACGTTACATTTTCCACGCCTGTGAGGCATATTCACCCGGTAGAGACTTATGGAATCAAGTTCCATCTCAACAAGACCATTAGCTTCATTGCTGACACGCGGTATTTTGAACAGTTACCGGAATTTTATCACAGCGACTGTGTTGTTGCGAATGTGCTCCGGAAAAAACCTATTGATGAAAATGATGCCATTGCCCATCTTTCCATAGAAGATTTTGTGCGTATCATAACCCGGATCAGGCCTGAAGTTGCAATCATGACCCACTTTGGGATGGCCATGATACGGGAAAAACCCTACATCGTAGCTGAGCAACTGAAAGAAAAGACAGGAATTGAAGTTATTGCTGCATATGATGGGATGAAGTGGAACTTCTGAGGTGTTCGTTGACAGGAATCATGATGGTGAAGGTTGTGCCTTTACCTGCCCTGCTTTCCACCTCAATCTTTCCTGCATTGGCCTCGATAAGGCGCTTGCATAGTGAAAGACCGAGCCCTGTCCCCTGCTCCTTCTCCTTGGTGGTAAAAAAGGGCTCAAAGATTCTTTCCATGTCTTCCTCTTTGATTCCTGGGCCGGTATCGCTAATAGCAACAAAAACGTATTGATCGTTCGTGCCAGTGCGTATCTGTATCTGCCCGCCTTCGGGCATGGCCTGGGCAGCATTCATGATAATGTTTACCATTGTCTGTTGAACGTGTATTTTATCTACAGATACCATAGGCAGGTCTGGTTTTTTTTCTATAGATATTTCAACATGTTTGAAACGGGTGAGATGATGCTCCATGAACATAATAGTATCATCCACAATTTCATTCATATCAAAAAGATCTTTTTTGGGCTCATCCATCCTTGAAAAACCAAGAAGTTTGGTTAAAACCTGGGAAAGCCTGTCCGCTTCCTGTTCAATGAATTTTGCATACTTTTCAAGCTTGTCTCTGTCTAAGGTTGTCCCTATCCTCCTGGCAAATCCCTGGATAGAGATAAGAGGGTTCTTAATTTCGTGGGCAATGGAGCTTGCCAGTTCACCGAGGGTTGAAAGCTTGTTTGCTTTGACAAGCTGTTCCTCAAAAATTCTTATTTTCTCGTTTCTTCGCTGTAATTCTTTGAGCTTTTCCCGTAAGGCATCATAAACCTCGTTCAATTCTTTAATATTTGCAACAAGGAGTCTGTTCCTGGCCTGGGAAAGGATTTTTTCCTCTTCAAGTTCCAGTTCAAGCTCAATTATCCTCTTTTCTGCTGTATCCTTGTTATCAGCCACTAATACAGTATGACCTCAAACTCACAATAATTGTACCCTACTGACCAGCTTTTTGTCTGGGTAGATCTCGCCTTTTTCTTGAAAATTGTTTCAAGAAGGCCTGCAATGATACCGCTTTCCATGTCGCAGAACATCTCTCCTGTGTTGGCAAACCCTGCACAGGTGATACACTCATAGAGCTTCACAACGATATTGTCCTCTTCCACTACCTGTGCCTCCGGTATGCCGACCTTTAGTTCCTTGATCTTTGCTGAGAAATCATCAAGGTCCCTGGCCCCAATCATTGTCCCTACCTGTTTTCCCATCATGTAGAGGGTTGCTCCAGTTGTCTCTCCCAGGATCTTCCTCATACCGATGACCCGAAGAATGCGGTACAATGTGAGGGGGATGTCTTCTCCCAATTCTGGCCTGACTATGTGGCTCACTTCCTCGATGGAATACTCTTTCATGTACCCTCCCTTAGGACCTCTATCAACCGGTTATGAAGCAGCCCGTTGGATGCGAGGAGTTCATCACCATATATGCTGAAACTTCCTCCCTTGAAATCACTGACGGTACCGCCGGCTTCTTCAACCAGGAGAACACCTGCGGCCATATCCCATGGATTGAGTTTCATTTCCCAGTGTCCATCAAACCGTCCGCATGCTGTATAGGCAAGATTCATGGCAGCGGACCCGTCCCGCCTCACTGCCTGGGCACGGTACAAAAAGTCTATAAAATGGTTGATGTTGTTTCTTGGAGAGGTTGGGAGGTCATAGGGGAAGCCTGTACTTAACAGAGCCTGTTTCATGTCGTCGACACCGGAAACATGTATCTTCTTGCCGTTGAAATAGGCTCCTTCGCCTTTTTGTGAAAAGAAAAGCTCATTAAAGATAGGGTTATAGACGACCCCGACCTTCACTTCGCCCATTATTTCATACGCAATAGACGTGCAAAAGAATGGGTAGCCATGAGCGTAGTTTGTAGTCCCGTCAAGGGGATCGACGATCCACTTGTTGCGTTTTTCATCGAATACGTTGGATTTCTCCTCGGCAATGACATAGTCATCAGGATAAGAATTCTCGATAAGCTCAATGATTTTTTTCTGACAGGCAATATCAACATCGGTTACGATATCGATCTCGCCCTTGTAGTGTATGCCGATCCTTTTTTGGAAGTATTCACTCTGTATCCTTCCGGATTCCAATGCACATTGTATTGCAAATTGGAGGACATTATTCACAGCTTATTCTACTAATATACGCAGGTATTTTCAAGACAATAGGGAGTTGACACGTTTTTTCACAAGTTCATTGACAAACGATCTATTTTATCCTATTATGACAACATGGCTGAACTCAGAAAGGACCCCATATCCGGCGACTGGGTAGTATCCGGATACGCGAGGTCAAAAGTCAGCGGCACCGGAGATTGCCCATTCTGCCCGGGCAATGAACACCTCACACCGAAAACCATAAGAGAAATTAAAGGCCAGGATGGCAAATGGCTCGTCAGATGTTTCCCTGCAACAAGTCCAATTTTTGCGATAGAGGTTGAAGAGCAGAAAAGAGCAGAGGGGCTTTACGACAAAATGGGCAATGTCGGAGCTCACGAAATCGTTGTATTGCACCGCACCCATACTATCACGATGTCAAGTTTTTCTGAAGAGGACATGTCCCGCGTTTTTGATATGTATATAGACCGCATACTCGACCTGAAAAAAGACAAAAGGTTTAAATATATCAATGTATTCAGGAATCATGGCGAACTTGCTGGCTCATATCTCTTGCATCCTCATTCCCATGTCCTTGCAACCCCTATTATGCCTCAGAGAATGGACCTTGAGCTGACAAATTCAAAAAATCATTTCATGCAGAAAGAACGGTGCCTTTTTTGCGACATCCTCAACCAGGAAATAAGACAGAATAAACGGGTTGTAAGTATCAATGCCAACTTCGTGGCCTTATGCCCCTTTGCATCGAAATTTCCTTATGAAGCGTGGGTTCTTCCCCGTTTTCACGATGACAGTTTTGAGAATCTTAAAGATCGGGGAATCCGACATGATTTTATCGTGCTTCTTCTCGACCTTTTGAAAAGAATAGAAAAGCTTACCAATGCTTATTCGGTTGTTATCCATACATCTCCCAACACAGTGAAAGGCAGCCTCCTCGATGCGGAATACCCGGTGAAAGACTACTTTCACTGGCATATGGAGATACTTCCCCGGGATTTCAGATCATCCAAGTACAAAAGGGAAGATGAATTCCATGTGGTTTCCATCACACCTGAAGACGCATGCAACACCCTCAAAGCACAGAAAGTATGACAGCACATGAGTAGGATCCTTTTGTGGTTCTTATTCGGGGTCTTCACCAGCATGGCTCTTCTCATGGTGGTTTTTGGCGTGTTATTTATCAAAGACGTTTATGTCAATAGGGCCGAGGCATCCTTTGGCTCACTTATATTCGGCGTACTGCTTCTTCTGGCAGGAGGAGGCGTTCTCTCTTCAACCATTGCAGAAACTGTAAGAAGGCTCCTGCAGAAGTAAAGAATTATGAAACCCTTCACGGGGGCTGGCATAACAGTACCTGCTGCCCGTGTGCACACCCCGTGTACAGGTTGATACAGAACCTGTTACCCCAGAGGCTACATCGGATCGTACACCGTGAAGCTTCTTGCAAAAGATCCCACCTTGTTGCTCAGGGTGAGGGTAGCAGATCCAGTGGCAAGCTTTTTGGGCACCACAAACTCCACTTCACTTGCCCCGGTTCGGGCATCCATGGTCCATGCGGTAATCTTGCACTTTTTATCGTTCAGGATGAGTTTTCCCTTCTTTTTCCCGAAGAATTTACCTGTGATGGTAATAACATCACCTGCGCGGCCCCCTCCGGGGCTGACGTATAACACTTCTGGCGCTTTTACCTGGTAAGCAGCTTCCGTCCGAATAGCCGGTGTCTTACTTGGCGTTATGAATGAATCATATGGACCTGCCACTGTAGGTACCTTCTTAAACTCGACAAAGATCGTGTCGGGGGTCCATGTGTTAACTTTCGCCTTCACAGATCCTAAGGCGACCTTACCTTTCTTGATACCCAGGTTGCTTCCTTTGATTGTGACGGCCGATCCCTGGGTCACCTCAGGAGGGAAGATTGCCCGAATAATAGCCGTTTCGGTGGTTGTGTCACAGGTGCTGGTGTACTGTATGCTCGGAAGGTTTTGTTCATCAGTAAGCTCGATTGGGAGGAGGTCATTATATGCGTCTCCTTTCAGGGCTGTAGAGAGGATAATTTCACCTGCATCCGACAGCCATGTGCTCAACCGGGCATCAATATCGACAGGGGTTGCAATTTTGATCCCGTCGGAAAGCCTCATGGCCCCGAAAATAGCCACTTCTCGTGATGCCGTGATGTTTAGGGGGCCGGTAGCTGTTATTGCAACATCTTCAGGGATGTGAAAACAGGTGAACGTGAACGTACCTGTAAAAGGAGTGCCCGGCGGCAGCTCCCTGGTTCCGATACCGCGGTAGTCCATGACCTTCGGATCTCCTGCACATTGCCCGTCGCCGTTCGTGTCTGCTTCAAGGATACCGTCGCCGTCACAGTCACGGAGGAACGGGCCTGCAGGTTGGTCAATCGAGACAGGTTCTGCTGTGATGAAGGTTGGGTTGGGGGATAAGATGGCGTTGGTGGCATCAATAACTGTGGAGTTCTGGCCATGGGCCAGTGATGCGGTAAATATGCAGAGAATGACCATTGCCAGATCATAGAGCCACTTCATGGCCCGGTTGAGGCTTTTTGAAGCCAGGGTTTGCTGTCTTGGCCTCATGCCTGTAACCCTGTCGAGGGCACAGGTGTCAGAGGTCGCACAATCAGGACCCTGATCCTGTCTGCAAAGGTCAGCCCCGCAGGAACCTGATTTGTCGATGATGCAGGAGTCATTTACGCAGAATCCTGACCAGTCTTCGTTGCAGGAGTCGGTTACGCAGTCTCCTGACCTGTCTTCGTTGCAGGAGTCGTCTGAGCAGATTCCTGACCTGTCCGAGACGCAGCGGTCAGTTACGCAGCCTCCTGACCTGTCTTCGTCGCAGGAGTCAGTTACGCAGCTTCCTGACCTGTCCACGTTACACTGGTCAAACTTGCAGCTTACTGAACTGTCCGAGACGCAGTGGTCACTGTTGCATGTTCCTGACTCGTCCACGTCGCAGGAGTCGGTTACGCAGCTTCCTGACCTGTCCGAGACGCAGCGGTCAGTTACGCAGCTTCCTGACCTGTCTTCGTTGCAGGAGTCAGTTATGCAGGCTCCTGACCTGTCTTCGTTGCAGGAGTCGGTTTCGCAGTCTCCTGACTCGTCCACGTTGCACGTGTCCTTTACAGAACAGGTATGGCCAACTGAGTCCCCCTCGCAGGCGTCTCTCTCTGTGCACCAATCAGGCTTACAGCCTGTTTGCCCGTGGGCCTCAGAGAACAAGGTTGCATTGACGCGCTTAAGTGGCGCCGGTGAGAGGCTCAAAAAAAGGTAACCGCCCGTAAGCCTGCAGATCCATTTTAAAAATCCCCGCTTTGCATTATCGATTGTCTGCTGCATATTACGCTCCCCCCTTGTCCGTAATAAGGTAAGGTTCAGTTGCCTCCTCGTACATGGTGCTCAAGATGTCCTGATCGCTGATGGCCAGTTCAGAATTTATAGCCATGGCACATTCTATCTCATGTTGTATAATCTGGCAACTTAATTTATCATTCGATCCTTCCAGGGTCCCGTGGGCATCCACTGCGTGTTTCCAGCAGCCTCCTCCGCACAGATAGCGCGCCCAGCAATCTTTGCACACAGGGCGATTATCTACGGTCAGGCTCAGGATCTTTTTCTGAAGGGTAAGGTCTACCCCGCTTTCAATGGTGCCCATTCTGTATGATTCCATGCCCACAAACCGGTGACATGGGTAAAACCCCCCGTCCTGCGCAAGGGCAAAATACGTTCTCCCAGCGCCGCAGTAATAGGCAAGTCTCTCCCTGACCACCCTCGTTTGTCGTATATGTTTCACAAGGTTCGAGTAATTGAAGAACCGGTTCTTTGTGACTGACTCAACAAGAAAAAGGGCCAGGGCCTCGTTCTGCCCTTTGATTCTTTCAACATCATCCTGTGTCACGCCCATATCACCCGAACTGCCTATGGCAGGCTCTATGTGGACAGAACCAAATCCAAGGCCCAAAAGGTGGTCGACTACCCCCTGTAAATCTACGAGGTTATGAACAGTGGTTACCCGTGCAGGCACTTTGCCCGGGCGGCGGCTGATAAGTCTTTTCACTCCCTGGATTATGGCATCGTACGAGCCGCATCCATTGACGAGCAGCCTTGTTCTGTTGTTGATTGCGGCAGGTCCGTCAATGGATACCTGGCATCCCACGCGGTTTTCCACCAGGAAATCGACGATATGCGGGGTCAGGAGCAGCCCGTTTGTAGACAAGGATAGGTCTGCCTTCTTTCCGGTCTCCCTTTCTTTCTCGCGGATGTAAGGCACAATCTGTTTCAGGAGGCCGATCTCAAGGAGCGGCTCTCCGCCGAAGAAGATGACGCTTACCTGTTTTCGGGGGCCTGATTTCTCAAAGAGATAATCAACGCCCTTTTGTGCTACCTCAAAAGACATGCTCCCTGAATTTGCGCCATAAAGAAAGGGGGCACTGCCCCATTCCTCCTGTCCATGGATTCCGTAGCAATACCGGCATGCCATGTTACACCTGTGGGTAACAAGAAGCTCGAGATGCCTGATACCACGCCGCTTTGTCAGCACCGGCGTTCGGTAAGGATGACGTAACCCATCACCTTTTGTCAGAAAACCTTCTTTTTCAAGGTAAGATATGGCGTTCTTAACTTCCCACCGACTATATTTTTTCCTGAGCAACGCTGGTATGTCTGCGTCCGGCGCCTGCTCAAAACAGGTAATGGCATCGGAAATAACCGGATCTACTTCGTAGAAAAGCATGGTCTCTACGTTGAACAGAATTAACTTGCCGAGCCGTTGAAACAGATGATATTCTGCGAGTTGATAACGTTTCATCATCCCCTCATGCCATGACTATAGCCGTCAGTAGATCAACCTTATATAGCAACGGGAAGTGAACGGCAAAAAAAAAATGAACCTGCGGACGACATATACCATATAAGAGATGAGTCCATCAAGAACAAAATGTGGTGAAAGGTTCCGAGTGAAATCATGTACGTACTTTGACAGGACTGTTCAGATGTATCGGGGAGGAATACTCTTATCCAATTGTCAGATATTCGCCGGACCTTTTTAACAGGGAAATGGGAGCAGGGTAATTGCCTGGCTGACAGTGCTAAGCTGGTTTTTACCTAAGAACTTGACGAAATCTAAGGCAAAAGTTTATATTGTTATCAATAGTTTTATGAGCAGCAAGCAGACTGTTTCTGGAGGTTTTTTTAATGCCCATATATGAATATCAATGCGAGAATTGTGGAAAACAATTCGAAATCTATCAGAAGATAGCAGACTCTCCGTTGACAGAGTGCCGCGTGTGCAAAGGCAGACTTCACAAGCTACTCTCCCAGTGCTCTTTTCATCTGAAAGGCACTGGCTGGTATGTAACAGACTATAAGAAGCCAATCGACACTGTAGGGAAGAAAACTACCCCCACTTCCGAGAGTGCGGAAACCGAAAAAACGGAGGCAAAAGCAGAAGCCGGGACCGAGACAAAGACCGAACCGACAACAGCGACCAGAGAGAGCCAAACGATTGAAACAAGCGGAGGTGTGTAGGTATGCAGGCTGGAGATAAGGTAAAATTCACATTCGCTAAAAAGGAAATGGAAGGACAGGTAGTCCGGGTCTTTTCAAAAACCGTTTACATCAGGGCAGATTTTCCCAAAGACAAGGGGAAGATCATAAAAAGGAAAATAAGCGAATTGAAGTAGATGGGTTGAAGGTGTAGGGTGTCATGCCGTGCATGCCTCGATGCATATCCCGCAAATATGGTGACCGAGGTTTCTTTTATTCTTCAACTGAGTGACCATGTTGTAGCACCCCACGTGATCAAAGTCAGCAGGGTCCTCCCTGATGGCAGAGGCAGGACAGACAACCATGCATGCCCTGCAGTCTCCGCAGTCCCTCTGGAGTGGGCTGTTCTCTTCTAATGGCATATCAGTAATAACCGTGTTCAGGCGCATCCGGGCGCCATGTACCGGATGGATGAGAAGATTGTTCCTTCCGATCCATCCAAGGCCTGCCAGCTCAGCTACTTTTTTGTGGGAAATGTGCCCTTTCTGGTTTTTCCAGTCAACCAACTGAGATGCGGGAAAGGGAATCGCCCTGTGGCCTTTCCTTTCTATTTCCCTTGCCAGGAGATATGCGATCATATCGAGCCGGTAGTTCAATTGCCGGTAATGATGCAGATAGAGAGCATTGGGGCCATCTTTGACAGTCTCCATGACACCCCTCGCAAGCACAAGCCCAAAAGAGATGGCAAATGAAAACCTGTCGTTTGCCGACTCATGGAGCCCAACAAGTTCCCTGCCGTATCCGGCCATGCCTGCTACGCCGAATGCATCCACACCCTGTTTCAGCAAGAATTCCTTTATACCCGATGTATTGTCCTGCACTAACTCGTTCATGAAATCGTTATTGTCTCTACCCCTGGTTTCTATTCCCTTTTCCAGGCCACGAACTGTCAACAATAGACAAAGCCATTCTGCTACAGTGTCCCTGTTTTTTTAAAATGAACCAGCAATGCTGTGATTGATGCAGGGGTAACACCCGGAATCCTGGACGCCTGCCCAAGAGAAATGGGTTTCACCCTTGTCAGCTTTTCAATTACCTCCCGTGAAAGCCCGGAAACCTCATCATATTTAGTGCTTAAAGGTATCTTCTTTCCCTCAAGCTTCTTTGCACGTTCAATCATATCCTGTTGTCTTTCCGTATAACCATGGTATTTTACATTCAACTCAACCTGGTATGCAATATCCTCATTCACCTCTTCCAGCCGGTTGTCAATCCTCGCCAGCATTTTTATTGTGATTTCTGGTTTTTTCAACAAGTCCTCGAGGGTCACGGGGTTTCTTATGAGTTCCAGCCCCATGGCCTTGAGCATCTCCTGGGTCATTTTTGTTGGTCTCAGCCTAACAGACCTCAACATGCCGAGGGTTTCCCCAATGCCCCGCTTTTTCTCAACAACCCTGCTGTAGCGGTTGATGTCGACAACGCCGATGGAATACCCTTTCTCGGTAAGCCTCAGATCAGCATTATCCTCCCGTAAGTATAACCGGTGTTCGGCCCTCGACGTGAACATGCGGTATGGCTCGTCAACCCCCTTTGTAACAAGATCATCGATCATAACCCCTACGTATGCTTCATCTCTCCCGAGAACAAAAGGCTCTTCTCCCCGGACCCTGAGAGCGGCATTAATACCGGCCATCAGGCCCTGGGCGCCTGCCTCCTCGTAGCCGGTGGTTCCGTTTACCTGGCCTGCAAAATAGAGATTTTTCATCTTCTTTGTCTCAAGGGTCGGGTAAAGCTCTGTGGGATAGACAAAATCGTATTCTATGGCATACCCCGGTCTTGTTATTTCCACATTTTCAAGGCCGTTGATGCTTCTGAGCATACCTATCTGGACATCCAGGGGAAGGCTCGTTGCAAGCCCGTTGGGATAGTATTCATAGGTGTCAGTCCCCTCGGGTTCTATGAAAATCCGGTGTCTGCTCCGCTCCCTGAACCGAACAATCTTATCCTCGATGGATGGGCAGTACCGTACCCCTGTTCCCTTGATCTTCCCTGTGTAGAGGGGAGATCTCTCAAGACCCGAGCGTATGATTTCGTGGGTGGCTTCGTTGGTATAGGTAATGTAGCAGGGCACAAGCCTGCCTGAAATACTCTCCGTCATGAAAGAGAAGGGCTGGGGAGGATTATCGCTCACCTGAGGTTCAAGCTTTGAAAAATCTATTGTTCTCCCGTCCAGCCTCGGGCATGTCCCTGTCTTGAGCCGCCCGAGGTCAAAACCAAGATCTTTCAGGCATGTGGAAAGGCCAAGGGAGGCCAGGTCTCCCATGCGACCCGCCTGGAAATGTTCGAGACCAACATGAATGAGCCCTCCAAGGAACGTTCCTGTGGTCATTATGACGGTCTTTGACAGAAAACGCTCCCCCCATGTTGTCACAACCCCTTCAACCTCTCCCCTATCAACAAGCAGCTTCTCTACCGTACCCTGCCTGATACGGAGGTTGTCCTGCTCCTCAAGCCTCTTTTTCATCCGCAGGGCATACTTCATCTTGTCCGCCTGCGCCCTTGACGAACGGACTGCAGGTCCTTTCTTGGTGTTGAGCACCTTGAACTGGATACCGGTGGCATCAATATTCTTTCCCATCTCACCACCAAGGGCATCGATCTCTTTTACGAGATGCCCTTTTCCCAGACCGCCCACAGCAGGATTGCACGACATGAATGCTATATGGTCCAGGTTGATGGTAAGAAGAAGGGTCTTCGCGCCCATTCGAGACGAAGCCAGAGCAGCCTCACATCCCGCATGGCCTGCACCGATTACAATTACATCAAAAGCATCCATATCAACCTGCATAAACCGGCATATAACTTAAAAACGGATGATCTTTCTTTGTGTTCTGCAATACCTGTCCTAAGAGTCATCACGAAGCATGCCCTGTTCTGTATCGCCGACCCTCTTATCAATGACAAAAAGCAGCTGGCCTTCCTGGACGAGCTCATTGGGCTTAATGCATATCTCGCGAACCTGTCCGGCAAAGGGCGCTGAAATAACATTCTCCATTTTCATTGCTTCCACATTCGCCATCTCTTCACCCTTATGGACAATGTCTCCCACCTGCAGGGTTCCTCGTTTTGGATTGCCTATCCTCCACACCGTTCCATTAACAGGAGACGGGACATCGTTGATGCCTTTTGCCATGCGCTTGTCTTCTTTTTTTGCATGAGGGGTCTGAACTGCGTATACTTTTGTCTTGTTGTTCACCAGGATCACCACCTGTACAACACCATCATGCTCTGCGCCAATCGATGCGAGTTCGATACAGTAGGGTTTTCCCCAAAAGTCAAACTCCACCCTGTCGCCGGGCTTTTTCAAACCCTCTCTCCATATGGAGGTGGGCAAAACAAGAGGAGCCTCGCCGTATTTTTCACGCCATTGAATATACTCCACCGCGTCCTTGGGATGCATGAGGAAGAGAACAAACTCTTCATCGGTTGCGTTTCGTCCTATGGCCTCTTCGAGGCCGGCTCGGAGTTTATCCAGATCATCTTCTTTCAGCAGTTCTACAGGTGATAAATCATTCCTTGTCTTTATTTTCTCCTGCCAGGCATCCCCAAAGGCGCTTTTATATACCCAGTCGGCAGGCCAGCCGTTCGGCAACTGTCCGTACTGGCCAAGGATTAGATTTCGGAAATCTTCAGAGGCATTGCGAAAAAACATCAGCAGCTCATCCTGTTCTTCCCTGTCCATCGATTCAAAGCTCTGCTCCCTATCAATGACAAATTTGACCAGGAGCCCTATCAAATGTTTTACCCCCGCACTTCCTTTTTCCTTTGCATATTTGTTCACAACACCGCTGCAGGTGACCCATGTAATCTGAGACCCGGGGGTTACATCGAAATAGTGGACAATCTGATTGTAAAGGGACATGACCTTCAGAATGGCAGGCATGAGCTCAAGAAATCCGCCTTTACTCGCCTGTTCAAAAGAGCTCGGAAACGCGCCCCCCGGCATTCTGTGATATGTGACCGTATGGTCAAACCCCTTGAACGGCGATTCAGCCCATTCATAGTTGCCTATCCACTCCCTGACTTTCAGCACTGCTTCCTCTGCCACTTCCCTGTTCAGGTGCACGTGTATTCCCGCTTCTTCGAAGTAAGCCTCCACTGATAGCATGGGCGGCTCTCCATAAAACCTTACCAGAGAGTCCTCCTCAACATCAAAAATCTTTGCCCCTGCCTTTGCTGCCGCAAGGTATGCCGGCAATGCGAGTCCGTCCGTCATATGACGGTGATATTCGATAACCAGTTCAGGATAGCGCTGTTTAATTGCATCTATCAGTATCCCTATTCTTTTTGTTGTGCCTACTCCAGCCATATCCTTGATACAGAGTATTATGTCTGATGTTCCCCCGCACAACGCAACAATCTCATCAATGACCCCAAGATAGTACCTGTCTGTGGTCCAGCTGGCATCGGTGAATGAAATGGTGGGCTCGAACAGCTTTCTCTTATCCATAACGACTTCAGCCACAGTCCTCATGTTTCTGACGTCGTTGAGAAAAGAGAAACATCGCCACACATCTATGTCTACACGGGACACGGCATATTTCACAACATTTGGCGGATAAGGCCGGTATCCCCAGAGACTCGTTTCCCTCACAAGGGTCTGGAGCAGCACATCCGGCATTGCCTGTCTGAGCAGCCTCACCTCTTCAAAGGGGTTTTCTTTTCTGTTCATGATCCCCACATGCCATCGTGCACCCCCATGGCACTCAGCGCTGAAAAGACCCATTTCGTTATACAAAGGTGCTAACGTAAGCAAGTCGTGTATCCTGAGCCGGTTCTTGTAATCTGATTGGCCTGCATCCCTCATGGCAGTTGAGGTTAAAAAAACCTCTTTCGATTCCCGCACTTTCTGCACTATCTCATGGGCGCTCATGCCCGGCCTTACAAAGGCACGATCGATCATTTTCTCCTCACATCCATTTTTGCGGGCCAAGGGCAGATACCTCCGCTACGTAGTTTGCTACCTTGAGGACCTCATCTTCACTGTAATTGTATCTGAATGCAGCTATGAGTTCATCCATGTGGGTTTCGATGAAGCGCGTTGAAAGCTCTCCGGCGGCAAAAGCCGGGTGCCTGATAATGGCAAGCAACAGGGGGGCAAGGGTTTTTACCCCCTCTACCCGCAGGTTCCTACCCAGAGCCCGGTCCATGACCCGGATAGCATCGTTCCTGTTCACTCCTGCTGTAATAAGAAGCATGATCAGGGAATCATAGTAAGGCGGTATATCAGCCCCTTCATAGACACCGGAAGCGATTCTCACACCGGGGCCCTGTGGAACAAGAAGTCTGGTGATCTTGCCAAAGGAAGGGCTGAAGTTGTTTGGGTTCTCAGCGTTTAGCCTGACCTCGAGAGCCCATCTGTTGGGCCGGATATCGGACTGTTTAACATGGAGTTCCTTGCCCATGGCAATATCGAGCATCATGCCTACGATATCCAGTCCGGTGATCAGCTCTGTAATGCCATGTTCGACCTGGAGACGTGTGTTCACTTCGAGAAAATAGAATTCGTTGTTTAGCGCATCAAATATGAACTCCACCGTCCCTGCAGATACGTATTTCACAGCCCGCATGAGCCGAACAGCGGCAAAGCAGATTTCCCTGCGGAGATCAGCTCTCAGGGAAGGCGCTGGCGCCTCCTCAATGATTTTCTGATGCCGGCGCTGAAGCGTGCATTCTCTTTCGAAAAGATGAATCACGCTGCCGTATATGTCCCCTACAATCTGAACCTCAATGTGGCGTCCATGCTCAATGTATTTTTCCGCCATAACCCTTTTATCCCCAAAGGACTTCAGAGCCTCAGACTGGGCCTGATTAAAGGCATTCACAAGTTCTCTTTTAGAATCTACCCTTACCATGCCCTTACCGCCTCCACCTGCCGCAGCCTTTATGATGATTGGAAAGGTGACAGCGTCTTTTTCCATCCATTCCCTGATATCCTTCACATCAGTCACAGATGAGATACCGGGAATGATGGGCACGCTTGCATTTTTGGCTATCTTCTTTGCCTGGATTTTGTCGCCCAGAATCTTTATAACGTCTGGCGGAGGCCCCACCCAGATGAATCCTTCATCAAGGACAGCCTGGGCAAACTGATGGTTCTCTGAGAGAAATCCCCATCCGGGATGAATTGCATCAGCCTTGCTCGTATGTGCGGCCTCGATAATTTTGCCTATATTCAGGTATGACTTTGCCGGAGGCGCCTCGCCAATATGTACCGCTGAATCAGCCATATAGACGTGGTGGGCAAGCCGGTCTGGGGTGCTGTAAACCGCTGTGGTTGCGATTCTGCGATCTCTGCATGTGTGCATGATCCTTACTGCCGGAACGCCCCTGTTTGCAATAAGTACTTTTCGGATCTCCTTTTTCATTCTTTATCCTTGTTCAAGATATTTCATCTGGAAAAATAAATGCGCTTGCGTTCGGATCGGTAATAGGGAATCCATTTCCCTGCCGCATATGGACGTGGTGCTCCCCTATCCTGAGACAAACCTTCGGTTTTTACGTTCTTTTCTTCACCCTAAACCCTTGGGGCAACCCTTTGCAGAGGAAATCTTAAACCGGTTCAGCCACAGAGCATTGCTTCAAAACAGGACATATTTTACATGATAATACCTATCGTATCAAGATGGTATGGATGTATGCCTGTTGCTGTGTCTGCAAGAAATTGTGTGTGGTGCAGACGATCGCAGATATAAATTATAATGCGCACCTTGCGTTTGCCCCGGAGAGACACAAAGAGAAACTGGGAAACGAAAAATACGGGTCGCAGAAACTTACATCACAGAAATCTATGCCTTCTTTGCTGCCTTGGAAGGTTTTCGTGCCTTTTTTGCGGTCCCTGAACCCCTGGTGCCTGTCTTTGCAGGTGTTTTCTTCCGGGATGCAACCTTTTTCTGGCTCTCTTCTACTTTCTGGCTTTCTTCCTCAGCAGGCATGATACGTGCAATGACAATCTGCTCGGCCTGGCACCAGTGCTCGATATCGCACCCGTGGATACAGCCGGTTCTTTCCCATAGATCGTATGCCACACGGGCAATTTCCTCATATAAGTCTCTTTCAGACATACAGCACCTCCGTTTTTACTTAATTTGATAATATATCATAATTCATGTGTTACGCTATGTCTACGTTTTAGGTTTTTTACATGCTGCACTCATCCGAAATACTCTCGAAGCTGTGCAAATGCTCAGGCTTTGCTTTAATAGCTCGCGATTCATCTGATCTCATCGGTTGAAAACCGAAGGGAGGACAAGAAGCCGGTTTAGTTAATTTTCACCTCGGTTGGGCCGGATGGACAGATTGACGGCCTTGATCGATTCTTATTACATTTTTAAGAGAAGGCGCTCCCGGTTCTTCAACAGATTATTGCGGGTCAATGGAAGAGGAACAGTCTATCAGAATGATAAATAGTTATTTTGAGCCAGCAATGATTGCGCCAGCTGCCACAGACAAGACGATTGTGTTATTGTTCCAGTGGATCACAAGCATATTTGTTACTGATGATGTTTTATCGACAAAGGAACCAAGTATCATACCCCCTTGAATGGTAATGCACGAGGCCGAATTGTACGTATTGAACATACTGTATTTGATCTCGTATCCTTGCCCGGGCAGGAGCTAAAAAGGAGAGTATTGTTCGTGTCTTTGTCGTCAAGGAGTACTTTGAAGATAATTTTGGGCGAAACATATCACAAAGGATTGCCTCTACGATATATTACGACATATCAAGACAGACACAGAGAAACAGGGAAGGTTTAAAAAAACCTTCGGAGCTGTGCTGGCAAACTCCACATTCTTCCCTGGCAATAATGCACCAAAATAAAGATATAAAGGGTTATGAGAATGTCTGTATTGTATCTGGGCACCATAAGATACCTTTGAAAGGATGCTCAAAGCCATTCTGATAACCATTATGGAATGTGCTGAAACAGTCAGGGCTCCTGTGGCGCTCACAGGACTATTATTTTGTCATTAGCGGGAAAGGGCATATGCAGGTTTTTGCTCACCCGTTGTCAACAACACAACATGCTTTCTTTCGGCCGAGCATTCGGTTGATAAGAGCTGATGCACAGCCCACTCCAGCCCTGACAGTCACTGCGCCCTGTGAACAGTTGCGTTGGCAGGCTCCACACTCAATACAAGCATCACGCCGTGCTATTTCAACCACTCTGTTTGAGCGTTGAAATACCCGACGAGGGCAGACAGTGAGGCATATCCCGCAACTATTGCACATCTCCTGTTCATGAATAAGGGTGACAACGTTTTTTATATAAAACATAAGTGACGCTTTCTCTCTCTATGCTCCCAAAAGAGCAATAATCCATAAGAGGAGACCTGCTCCAGTGCCCCCAATCTCAAGTGGGAGGGCCAGGCGCATCTCCTTTCTCACGCCAGAAAGTGAAGTGAATGTTGAAGAACCTGTAAAATTCATTGCAAGATAGGCAGCCACGGCAGGAATTGAAATAAGGAGGACTGCTGTTTCCAGCACACCTGGATTATGCATAAAGGAAACGACTGTAAAGGCTGATGGCAGCCCTATCACAAACCCTTTTATTGAAAAGGCACGACCAGGAAGCCATGGAAGAAAAAGCGGAGTGAGTACTGCGCCTGCAATGATTGAAGTTCCAATCGATACAGCGGGGATTATAAAATATTCGAGTGCCTTCAAAGTCGAGAACCCTGCAAAAAGAAAGCAGAGAACAAAGAGCCCTGCAGCGGCAAGTAATCCTGATTTTACAGCAGGAACAACTTCCATCGGTACAAGCGCCAGTCTGTCCATAAACCCGAAGCATTTTGTCCTCATGCGTTCCTCCGCCTTGAAACCATTTTTGAGAAATTCAGGTATGTCTTCAGCGCTCACAGGTCCGTAAATAACCTGAAAGCCAGAAAGTGCCTTCACTTCGTGACCCGCCACACCGGGAGCGGCAAGTTGAGGAAGTACAAGCTTCCTGTGAGATACGACATCGGCAAGACGACTCGATTCGATACGGTCAAGCAACTCGTCATTACCGAATGAACCCTTTCCTGCGGCACACCACACATTAATACCCAATGTGTCAAGTACAAGAATCCAGCTGTCTATCGATGCGACAGCCCTTCGAAGCAAATCGAATGTCAATTTATAGTTTGCAGTGACAAAGACTGGAGATTCTGCAGTTGGTTCACCTATTGCGTAAAGGCCTGCATCGACCCTATAATTCATCCGCCCGATCCCCCATCGTACTTTATAGGCCCCGATGCGGTCCGCTCGGCTATAAACCTTCGATACCCTGGGGACAATACCAGCAGCGGTTTCTACCGTTCCTGTGACAAAAGGCTGGTCAAGGCGAGGAGGTCTTACCGGACCTCGCTTCTCTGACGGACCTCAGCAAGGTGTACAATCAAGTTCAACAGGTTTTGTTGGCACGAATTGCATACTTGGAATATAAAACAATTCACTAAATATTGTCAAGATAAACATATCAAAACATATTAATATATATTTAATTAAACATTGACATTCCAGGATATAACTAATATATATATTTATTATAATTGATATGATTGGAGGTTGAAGTGAAGGGGCTCTTATCAGTATTCAAGGCATTATCCGATGAAACGCGGCTGAGGATTGTTAAGCTTCTTGAAAATGGTGAACTGTGTGTATGTCACATTGTAGCCGCCATTGATATGTCTCAACCCAAGATTTCTTTTCATCTGAAGATCCTCAAGGAGGCTGGACTCGTGAAGGACCGGCGAGAAGGGAAGTGGATGCATTACCGTCTCAACGAATCAGACTTGTTCAAACGATTACTTTTCCTTTCCATATCTGAACGGGTAGGTGATGAGACAGTCAACGACCGACAACGGTTGGAAGCATTTATCGAGTCGAGGCCCGCAGAATTTGCCGATATGGTGGGCGGGTGCTGTGGGAGGGCGTGAGTATGGATGATACCGCTCGAAGGCTCTCTTTTCTCGACCGTTTCTTAACCCTGTGGATTTTTCTGGCCATGTTCATCGGCGTAGCGTGTGGATATTTTTTTCATGGCATTGTCGACTTCTGGAACCAGTTCCAAGCGGGCACAACGAACATACCAATTGCAATTGGCCTAATCCTCATGATGTATCCTCCTCTTGCCAAGGTAAGGTACGAAGAACTTGGTGAAGTTTTTAAGAACTGGAAGGTTCTCCTGCTTTCCCTCATTCAGAACTGGGTAGTTGGCCCCGTACTCATGTTTATTCTTGCGATTGTATTTCTCCGTGGATATCCTGATTATATGGTGGGCCTTATCATGATCGGACTCGCGCGATGCATTGCAATGGTCCTTGTCTGGAATGATCTGGCTCAAGGAGACATTGAATACTGCGCCGGCTTGGTGGCCTTCAACTCTATTTTTCAGGTTCTTTTCTTTTCTGTTTATGCCTACTTTTTCATCACGGTGCTCCCGCCCCTTATAGGCTTGAAAGGTGTCGTGGTCAGTATTACCATCGGGAAGATTGCAGAGAGCGTGTTAACATACCTGGGTATCCCTTTTATTGCCGGTGTTATTACACGTCTTGTACTGATTAAGATTAAAGATATTAAATGGTATCACGAGAGATTTATACCTAAGATAAGTCCTATTACCCTTGTAGCTCTTCTTTTTACGATTTTTGTTATGTTCTCCCTGAAAGGAGAATATATAGTCAAGATACCTCTGGATGTAATAAGAATTGCAATTCCCCTTGTCATCTATTTTGTGGTTATGTTCCTCTTTTCTTTCTACATGAGTATTAAGGCGAAAGCTCACTACGGCCAGGCAGCAACACTGTCTTTCACGGCAGCATCGAACAATTTTGAGCTTGCAATTGCTGTGGCAGTAGCGGTCTTCGGCATCAACTCTGGCCAGGCATTCGCAGCAGTCATCGGACCCCTTGTTGAAGTCCCTTTACTCATCAACCTTGTTTACGTATCATTGTGGATTAAACGCAAATATTTCCACTATGCTATGGAAACACCACTGGGGATATGCTATTACACGTGCAAACAATGAATGCAGACTACAGGTAGTAATATTTCCGTTCACAAATACCCTCTATGCCATCAGGTATACTAGCCAACTCTCGAAACCTTCTGTCTAAATCCAGGAAAATGAATATAACTCAGGGAAGACTTTTCTTGTTCGTTATGATAGCAGTATATGAGTACCTCAACGTAACCATCAATTGACGTACCAAAGCTTATGTATGATTGGTCGAGTTTGTCCAGGGCAATGCTGGGCGCTTCTGCGAGGATACTCCAAGATAACGGTTATCCAGTCGGATCCACTGTAGCGGGTATATTTAAACTCACTTGCGTTTTCTGAAAAATAGGCAATATGTGGATGGCCAAGTGTGTTTAGGGTAAGGGAAGATTGTCTGCCCATCGACCAGATAGATCACCTCCCTCCCGTAAGCCTGATACATTTGTTGCGAGGAAGAGCAGTCTTGGCAGAAAATCATCGCTGAAGGTTGTTATATGGGCTGTTCCCCTGGAGTAACTGCCAGTGACGTTACTCCACAATAGAAAGCATTTTCGACAATAGTCTCACTTATCCACGCGGTGCAATCATAATGAATGAAACTTACCTATCCTCCTGATCTCGTATGGGAAATATGGGGCATATTGTTTCGGACCACAGCAATTCCTTTTGAGCACCCCTGTCTGGTGCAGGAGAAAGGCAGTCGGGTTTGAATTCCATACAGAAACCCTCATCCCTGTTATCCTCTAGGAAAGTGTACGGTTCCCTCCCATTAATGTACCTGGGCAATAAAGATAACACCATACAGGTGTCATTATAAGAAACCCGTATACCTGGATATTCGATACACTAAAGATGGTTGAACCATTCTTTTGCACTGGATTTAGGGCTCCTGAATCGACAGGAAATGTGGAGGCGGGTTAAAAACTGTATTAGTAACAGTTACTGTGAAGGCAAATGAGGGAAAGCTGTATGGCGGCTTATGGTACAGGTATGTAAAGTGTAACTATAGTTTTGGGAATAATTATTTTTTGCCATAGGTGCGCGCGATTGAGCAATCATAGCAGCAACGAAGATCCTCGCTGCCATAATTGTGTTCTTTGCACACATATTTACCACAATAGGTGCACCGATGGACTTCAATTATTGAGTCACACGTGTGCTCCTCACAAATTCTGTTGCCTTGGCTATCAAACTTCCGCTGAAATTCCTTTGTAAGTTGCTCAACCTCCCTATTTTTATCATCCAAAAGAGCAGTCATGATGTCCGGTCTTGCCATTTCGATAAATTCTGAGATATGCATCTCTATGAGCGTATTTCGAACCAGTTCGTCCTGGTTCATGCGTACTATGTCTTCCTGTATCATTTTGATGTGTTCAAGGGCGTCATCATCAAGCTTAAGGCCCAATCTTTCAATGTCTTGTAAAATTCCCATATTACCTCGTAAAAATATCTGGGTATGGGTAATGGGCTATAGGCAATAGAAAGAAGCAAAAGCATTGTTTCCTATCAACAGCTATCTGATACCTATACCTTTGGGGCCCATATACCCCCTTATTTACTTACTTTCTTTCCTTTCTTTTTCGGTCTGGTTTTTCCGTGCGTTCCTCGTGCTATTTTGCCCCGTTTTGTTCGTTGATCGCCTTTTCCCATTCTCTCTCCTTGTATGATACTGGTGAACCCATGATTTTGTTTCTAAATGTTATAAACTTATTACTTCATTATGAAGGATCAAGTCAAGTATATCATCCATTGTCACAGCCTGTCCGACTGAAACTGCATCTGCTATACAGAGATCGTTGAGGCAAAGCACCCCACCGAGTATTTTCACGCCTGCCAGTTCAAGCTCCCGGAGGAGTGCGGAGGCTGGTGATTGTGATGTCATGAGCTTCACCCCTGTATTCCACAGGATTATGGCTTCAGGCTTGTCATTTCTCTTCAAAAGACTGTTAAGCAGCGTCATGAGAATCTCAAATCCAAGCGTCTCATCCTCCCTGCCTATATACTCGGAATTTAACAGAATTACTTTTCCCTTCATGCTATCACCTCCAATTTTATTGACAATTTATGTTTTACCGCTCATAGCGAAACAAAATCCCTTTCGTGAAACAGCCCTTCAAAGCTTAATATTAATGACTCAAAGCCGTTTTTCAATGCCACTCCCACTCGATGAATGGTTTTTCAAGATCTATCATGGCATTGACGATGAGTTCCGCAAGGCCTCCATAAAAAATGCCGCATTCATCCCAGACATTGTAATAATTAAGAAGATCTCGTATCTGTCCCTTGCAGTTGGAGCATGGAGCGCAGACATATTTTTTGACATCCGGTGAAATGGTATCCTGAAAAACTTCCAGTATCTGCTTAAGCTTAATACGCCCCGAGACAGCACTTCGCCAGTCAGGGAAGTTCATGGACTGCATGATTGCGAATCCACTTCCACCCCCGCAACAGTAATTATCTACGCCGTGAGGTTCCATTTCCAAAAATTGAGGGCAGATCTTTTTCAATATTTCTCTCTGTGGTTCTACTATTCCCATAAGCCGTACCATGTTGCAAGGATCGTGAAGGGTTATTGGAAAATTGTTTCTGGAAGAGTCCAGCTTAATTTTGTCTCCCACAACTATGTCGCGAAGTATAGGCAGGGCACTTTCCCTTGGGATGTTTAGATCGCCTGTGAGTACCCTGTCGGCAACAACGATCATTGCCTTGTGGGCATGCCCGCATTCGCCCACATTGATTTTCTTTACTCCCAGATTCCGTGCTATTTCAGCCTGCCTTGTGGCAACACGGGCAAGTTGTATATCGTCATACCAGACACCGTAGTTGACCGCATCGTATCCCACGGTCTCGCTTGAAAGGGTCCAGTCTATTCCTGCTGCATCGAAAATAATTGCGAAGGCTTCAGTGTTTTCAGGCCAGGACATGAACTCACCGGCATTGTGCAGGAGGAGGATTTCAGCACCTTTTTTATCCACAGGGATCTTAATCTTACGGCCAATTTTTTCCTCAATATCATCCTCCATGAATTCAATAATGTTTTCCAAGGCCCTGGGGTTGATACCTGTGCTCGAACCAACTTTAAGCTGCTGGACGGTCCCCTGTTCGTGCAGTTCTTTAGGGGCTATCCCCATCTCCTGACTGAAAACCTTTCTGATTTCGTGACTGATGAGTCCATTGTCAATCCCCAGCGGACATGCCTGTGTGCATTTACGGCACAGAGTACACCGATAGGCCAGTTCACCAAGGCGGGCGATAAGGGTCCAGTTGAGTTCAATGTCGCTTCCTGTTAATTTCAGACTTGCTCTATTTTTCTTCTTTATATATTTGTCAACTATGCGTCTCAGCACTTCAGGCCTATAAGTAGGCCTGTAGATTTCCTTTCTACCACTCGCAATGTAAGCCGGACAGGAATCGTTACAGATCTGACATTTGACACAATATTCAAGGGAATGATACAGGGGATGGAGGAAGGTCCAGTTATTTTCCTTTTCAAAAAGCTTTGCCAGGCCAGAGAGGAACTTGTGAATGAATAATTCTTCTTCTGCTTTGCTGGATGGTCTTTGAATACCAACTCCGATAACTCCATCTAGGGACGCTTCGTACCGTTCCCTCTGGTCTGACGAAAGCTCTCTCATGGCAGTATCTTTTTCAGGGTTGTTGTAAGGGTAAGGCAAGGGCAATAGGTCAGATTGCCTTATTTTAATGATCTGATCAGATTTTTTACTTATGTCTTCAATTCTCATGCTTAGTCCTGTTTTTCTTTTCCCGATTCTTTACTCATAGCATTTTCGATGTGTAATTATCTTTATCTCTTCTGAATTTCTCTGTTTTCTATCTTCTCAACTTCTGTGCTTTGCTGCTTGTTCCCATGTCTGTCCTGACTTAATGTGAGGCGCGGACCATGTAATTTTTTTCCCCATGACTTGACCGATCGCTTTCTCTACTGGACTTCCTTTTTGGTTTGGCCTGGTGTCCCATAGAACGTTAAAAAAGGCAAAGAACCTTGTGACATAGTGAAAGCCTGGTGTAAATGGAAGATAGATCAGGTGAAGCATGTTAAGGAATATGAACAGTCCCAGAAGGCCTGAGACCGCTATTGGCTTTATTTGGAACATGCCAACAAAAAACAACACGTAGCCCGAAAAATGAGGATCGTTTGTCAGCAAGAGGATGAAGCCGATTAAGCAGGTGCATATGGATATACAGTAGCCAATAAAGGTCAAGGGGGGGGTGTAAAGCCGCAAATCACGATGGCTGATCCTGTAAACCATTAGACCAATATTTCCGATTATGCCTGCTGCAAAACTGATTATGGCCAGCAGAATTCTAAGAGCTACAAGGCTGCCTGTAGCCCTTTCAGCAGTGATGGTTTGATCATGTGCCAGGAAGGTTCCCAGGGCTGTGGCAATGCATACCGCTTGAAATATAATCAGACTCACAAAGCCTATATGGGCAATATAGAGAAAGCACCAGTAAGTCTTATCATGTGACAGATAAGAATGAAACCACAGGTACTCCTTCAAAAAAGACCACACATTGGATAATCTCCACCTGCTTGACTGGAAAGGCTGGGCTTCGAATGCTGTTAAGCCATGGTGATAAGGTTTTTTTTCTGTTTTTGTTGCCGTGAATAGCTCCCATCTCAGATGAATCGGCATACGGGCATATTTCACAATCTTCGCGCTGTAGGCAACAAGAATAAAGATATAGGCGAAACAGGTAAGCAGAATGAGAAAGATGTCCATGGTCAGCCCAAGATCCGACTTCGAAAAAGTATTGGCTTCGAACAAAGCACTCCGAAATAATCACCGTGCCTTATGTGCCCTACACGCACCCTGTTGGTTTGGGCAAGCCGGCAACCTTGCAGGCGCCCTTTGCCGGTCCACCTGGGAAAAGCTGATAGATAGTCTTCAGGTCAATCCCTGTCTGTTTTACCAGCATCCGAATAGGAGGCGCAATCTCATATTTTAGATAATAATCCCTGAGGTAATTAACAATTTTCCAGTGGTCCTCTCCCATAGGAAAAGCCTGTTCCAATTTCGACAGGTCTTCGGCTACCTCCTTATTCCATTTCTCTGGTTCCTGTATAAATCCATCTTCATCAACTTCGATTTCTATGCCGCCAAGAGTTGTTTTTGCCATTCCTGACCTCCTATTTCTTAATATAATGTGTCGGTTCTGTATCGAACTTCTTTTTGCAAGCCTTGCAACAAAAATGATACTCTTTGCCTTCGTGGCTCGACGTTGCTCTTGGCGCTGCCCTTACAGCACCGTAAAGTTTTGCCACCTGTGAACCAACTTCAATCTCTGTCCCGCATACAGGATATTTGACTGTTTCTGTCCCTTCAGCCATGACCCACCTCCCGAGGTGATTCTTGTTCAAAAGCTGACTTACCGATGCCTTTATTTCGCGATGCAACGGATACAAAGGATTTTGCCCAACTTGAAGTACCAGAGGCATGGATATGAGTATAAGAAGCAAAAACGTTTCTGTACACAATGCCATCCATCTTTCCGTCTATGCCCTGACCTCGGGTTAATTCGAGAGCGCAGTGCAATCCTTTTGCACAGGTGAGCCTCGAATAATGAAATTCATGACCATAAATTTGCATGCCCACCGGGTAAAAAGGATTTTCGTATTTCACTTCTAATTTTGAGTATCCATGCGCCTGGGGTTTCGTGAAAAATTCTACTGAAGAGGGAATCGCTCCAACGCCGGTGTAAGGAACTCCATCAATTACAATTCTGTCACACAGATATATCAGGCCTCCGCACTCTGCATAAACTGGAAGCCCATCCTCTATGGAGGTGGCAATCTGGACTCGCAGGGTTTCATTAAGTTGAAGCTTTGACATGTAAAGCTCAGGGAAGCCACCCCCAATATAAAGACCATCTATAGCCTCGAGTTTATCATCATGAATGGCATCGATAAGGACAAGCTCCGCACCTTCTTGCTCAAGGGCTTCAAGGTTTTCCGGATAATAGAAGTGGAAGGCATGGTCCATCATAACCCCTATACGAACCGATACCTTTGGCCTCTGTTGAGTTGTTGAATGGCTAATAGGTAAGCCCTGCGCGCTTTTTGCAATAGATATGAGGCTTTCGATATCTAAATGTTTCTCAATCGTACGAAGGATACGTTCAATCCCTATTGTTCCGCTGGATGCTTCCTGAAAAGGAACAAGGCCCAGATGACGCTCATGAATTGCAAGGGCTTGGTTTCGAGGAATACAGCCAAGGACAGGGATTTTACAGTAACGTTCCACAGCGTCTGAGAGTTTTTTTTCATGGCGAGGTCCCGCTACATTGTTCAGGATGACGCCGGTCACGTTTGTGCCTGCTTCAAAATCCATATACCCTTTTATGAGTGCGGCGATGCTCCGAGTCATGCGTGCTGCATTCACCACCAACACAACGGGAGTTTTGAGGACTCTTGCAAGATGAGCCGAGCTACCTTCCTCCCCTCCATCAAAACCGTCGTAAAGCCCCATGTTCCCCTCAATGAGGGCAAAATCATTCCCCAGCGAAGATTTACAGAAATTGCTGATCATCACATCCTTTGACATGAGATATGCATCAAGGTTTCTGCACGCTTTCCCTGATGCTGCTGTTAACCATGAGGCATCAATGTAATCAGGCCCTTTCTTGAAAGGCTGTACGGAAAGACCGTTTTTGTGTAAAAGTGCGCACAAGCCCACACTGACCATGGTTTTTCCAGATCGACCATTGGGTGCCCCGATCATAATGCGGGGTGTTACATTCTGTTTATCCTGCACCGATCCTCACATTTGTCCAAATGTCCTATGTGTCCTTCAGCTTAATGAATGACGCGCCGAGATAAATGTATTCAATCTTGCCTTCTTTACTGAGTTCAGCAATAGCTTTATCCACAAGATGTTTATCAGTATCGATTGCCTTTGCGACCTCTTTGTTCTTAGCCTTGCTAACCGTTTTTAAGTATTCCACAATTTTGTTTTTCAGTTCGTTGCTAATCTCATCTGCCAATGGCATAACCTCCTTTTTCTCCTACCACTTGAACATGGTGGTTGAACGAAAAGTTTCGACTGCGTGGCTGAAGTCGTCAATGTGCTGCTCGGTAAAGGGTATACTGGTTTTTCTGAAGAATGCCTCCCAACCTATTCGTTCTACCCATTCACCGAGCCGTTCAGCAGGCTTTGCATCGTTTCTATAAACATCGATGATTTTTATTATAATATCAACTACCTCTTGCCAGCGCGGCGGCTTATTGGGCAGGAAGGGCACGACCATTCTCGAAAACATAGGTGGTTTCCGGGCATTTGCTACTTTTCCTCCTGCATAGATTGCTACGCCGTCTCCCTCAGCATCTGCAAGAGGCATTGCAGGACAGACTGTATAGCAGTTGCCGCAATACATACACAGATCTTCTCTGACGACAACGCTTTTGATATTGGCATCAGGATGGCGCCTTATGGCGCCTGTTGGGCACGATTGAATCGTGGTGGGAATCTCACACTGTGCAATGACCCGCTCGTGATCAGGTTTTGGAGGTTTGGTATGGACACCGACTACGGCTATGTCAGAACAATGGACGGCACCGCACATATTTATGCAGCACGCCACGGCTATCCGGAGATGATTAGGGAGCTTCATGTCTGTAAAATGGTCATACACACCGTCCATAATGGCTTTTACGAGGCCTGATGCGTCTGTTGCCGCGCTGTGACAATGAATCCACCCCTGGGTATGGACAATATTGGAGATGGAATTTCCTGTCCCGCCAACCGGTAGCCCCATTGCATTCAGCGCGCCAATTATCTGCTCAACTTTTGATTCGTCGGTAGTCATGAACTCGATATTAGAGCGGCTTGTAAAGCGAAGGTGACCATCGCAAAACTCGTCGGCAATGTCGCATATGTTACGAATGAAATCAATACTGAGGAGTCTGGTAGATCCGGCTCTGATAGTGTAAAGCTGTTCACCGCTCTCAGAAACGTGTTTAAGTACACCTGGGCGAACATGTTCATGGTACTTCCACGTCCCGTAATTTCTTTTTATTGCCTCTGGGAGCATGTCCCAGAAATCAGGTGGTCCTATATCAGTTTTTCCCATTGCAAGGCCTCCTTCCCGGTCTATTTATCAAAAAACACATATGGGTTGGAACGTGGATACTTTACCATCTGGGGCACAGGCTTCAGGCCGATTTCCCGCAGAAAGGTTTTCAATCCAAGTCTCTCGATTAATTCAGCAACTCTCTCTCTTGTCCTCCCGTTTTCATCCCACCAATCCCATATCTTTCGTAGAAGGTCCTTGAGGTCGTCATAAGGTGGTTCAAGTTTCATGAATGGCACAAGTACCCAGGAAAGGTAAGCCCCTTTAATTATGGGTGCTTTACCGCCAATGAGGATTGTGGCACCTTTTTCAATGCCAGGCCGAATTGCCCTGGTCATCAAATTTATACAGTGCATACAGCGAACGCAATCTTCCGACTTAACCTTGAGCTCCCCTGTTTGAGGGTCTAACTTGAGAGCTTCGGTAGGGCACCTGCTGACAACATGTTTTTCAACATTAAAACCATTCCTCACGTAGTTCTGTACTTCTGCCTGGTCAATCCTGATTGAGTCTTTCCAGGTGCCTATGATAGTAAAATCTGCCCTGGCAATGGAAGCAACACAGTCGTTCGGGCATCCTGATGCCTTGATTTTAAATTTGTAAGGCCATCTGGGTCGATGTATCTCATCCTGGAATTCCATTGTTAAGTCACGGATAAGGCCCAGGGTGTCGATATTTGCCCATTCACACCGGGATGGGCCAACGCATGCAGAAAGGGTTCGCAATGCAGAACCCGAACCACCCAGATCAAACCCTGCTTCTGTAAGCGCATCGAAACATGGTTGTAGATTGTCTGTTGTAGTACCAAGGAGTATAATATCCCCTGTAGAACCATGCATATTTGTAAGGCCACTTCCATATTTTTCCCAAATATCGCAGATCTTCCGTAATGAATCGGTCTTGTAATACCATCCAGCTGGGTGGTTTACCCGCACTGTATGGAACATAGCAGCGTTTGGGAATTCTTCAGGGGAGTCGCAATATCGACCGATCACGCCTGAACCGTAACCTGTGACACCTACAATCCCACCATGTTTCCAATGAGTAATCCTATCCTTATAGGATTTTTCCAGAACCCCCAAGAGATCCTTGGCTGCCTTGTTTTTTTCCCCTGCTTTCTTGATCTCAGTGACAAAACTCGGCCATGGCCCTTTTTCGAGTTCATCTAATAAAGGGGTTTCATCTGCCATATGGTTCACCTCCAGTGCTTATTTTTACTTATATTTATGCGAAGTGCACCCCATTAATGCTGTGGAAAGGGCACATAAACGGAAGGGAGCTGAACAAAACAAACAAAATTTATCATGAAAATCTATTTGTATAGTCACAATAAAATACTTTATCTCAATGTTTTTTAAAATAATAAATTCTTTATAGCAGCGAAAAGTCAGCTTGTCAATGAACTCTTGTTAAAAGCAAAGGTGGAAAAATGCCGGATTGGCCAGGGAATAGCAGCCACAATATACAATACTGGCGTTTCAGGGAATATGTGTGATTTCTCAATTGGCAAAATTCGAGTCAGACTGAATTTAACGCCATAATTAAGGGGTGCACAAGAAAAAATATTGTCATAGACGTGATGATTAAAGACGAATTATATTTATTGAATAAGTGCGGAACAGGATAGAAAGAAATAAATATTAGAAGAGGAGGTCTACATGACTATTAAGGAATTACAGAAAAAACTGGCAGTTACTATGAGGCACTGGCAAAAGATAGAGAACAGCGCCACTGTCTCAACCGGTTATGTTATGGAGAAGACCGAGAACCCTATTATTCGTCTGGTCATGGAGATTATTCAGCGAGACTCACAGATGCATTACTTGGTTCAGCAATGGATCGCTGACAGCGTTGAATCAAAGACTGTTAGCCTGACACCTGATGAACTAAAAAAAGTGTGGGATCTGCTAGAGCGTCACATAAAAATTGAGGAGGAAATGGTAGAACTAGTCAAGGATGCACTCGCCTCTTTGGAAGGAAAAAAGATGTATATCCAGGAATATCTATTGAAATACCTTCAGGAGGATGAGATCAAGCATACCAACCTTCTCAAGGCACTGGAGGGCCTAAAGAAAGGTATGATGCCGTAAGGCACCCCCTCATAAGGGATTGGGGTTTGAGAGGGCGCCTCACTCCACGGGCCTACTTTACAATTTTTCTGAACGCCGGAGATGCTGAGAATTTTGGCACTTTTTTCGCAGCAATCTTCATCGGCTTGCCGGTCTGAGGGTTTCTTCCTGTTCGTGCCTTTCTTTTCGATACTGAGAAAGTTCCGAAGCCAACAAGTCTCAATCTGTCACCCTTCTTAATGGCTTCTTTTACCACATCAACGAAACCATTGACTGCCCTTTCAGCCTGTGCCTTGTTCAATTTGCATTTTGTCGCTATCTTTGCGACGAGTTCTGCTTTTGTCATTCTATACCACCTCCTTTTTCTTATGCCTTAAAACTTTATAAAGTAAATACCAGTCATCGTCTCAAGAACAGTGAGCGCATTCAGCCGCTTTGTCAGCTTCTGCAGGAGCATGAGCGTTGAAGTAAGAAGGGGCTTGTGGCCCCCTCCTTATTTCTTTTTCGCTGGAGCTTTTTTTGTTGCTGTTTTTTTCGCTGGAGCTTTTTTCTTTGTTGGCATCTATGCTCACCTCCTTTTATTGAGTTTCTTGCTCCCTCTCGTCCAGTGAAATTTTTCCTTTTCTTATTAGCAACCTCAGGAAAACGGACACGTTCATCCCGAGAGCGGAAGCCCTTCTTTCAAGAATCTCGTATTCTTCGTGATTTAGACGGACAATGACTGGAATGGTTTTTTTTTCTCTATCGGCTTTTCTTTTGGCCATTGTATACTATTTACTATACAGAATAGATATAATAAATCCATAATGTCAAGTAAAAAATTATATTTAAATATAATAAATATATATAAACTATTATAAATGTAATTTTAATAATAATAAAAATCATATATATAAAATCAAAATAATAATAAAAATCTGATATAATTAATATTATATTAATCGATAATAATTAAATATAATAATATTATAAATAGAAAAAATATCAATAATAATATAAAATATATATTATGTAATACATAATAAAAATCCAAGAAAATAATTTTTATGGAAAATGGCAGATTTGCAGTAAATTATTGCCGAATAGACAAAATGGCCTAAGTAAAACTTAAAGGGTAAACAGTCGAAAAGTTAAGAATTAAGGAGACTCACCATGTTTTTCGTGAAGGTTATGGAGAAAACGTTAAAAGTTGAATAGGGGAGAAATTAAGAAAATGGAGGTTTCACTACTGTTTATATTCACGATTTCCCTATTTGCCAAGGTCTCAATTTCTGCCTGAGAAGGATAGGCTGCGCAAGCTCATTATTCAATAAAAAAAGGGGATGTGGCATGTTTTCAGTCCCACAGATTTTTTGTTAACTCTCAGCTTTAAAAACTCAGCCTTGTTATGAAGCTGCTCTTTTCTTATACAGCGGAGACATATTTCTCAGGAAAACGACACTATCTTTAAGCACTGCTATAGCCTTATCCAACTCCTCCATAGTGTTTGTGATGCCAAAAGAGAATATCAGAGTACCCTGTGCAGCAGCATAGTCACACCCTGTGGCGATAAGAACATGTGATGCTCGAAGCGAACCTGAAGCGCATGCTGACCGAGTCGATGCGCAGATCCCTTTCTCGTCAAGCATGAGTATCATTGATTCACCTTCAACAAAATTGACCGAAAAGGAGACGAGGTGGGGAAGGCAATTGGTAGGGTGGCCGTTAATATCAATAGCCTCAATCGTTGTTAGTCTTTCAATCCATGCCTGCCGAAGTTGGCTAAGGTGTTTTATGCGCTCCGGCATTTCACGTTTGGCCAGTTCAGCTGCCTTGCCCATACCGATAATGCCCACCATATTTTCAGAGCCAGCCCTTTGTCCATTTTCCTGCATTCCACCCTCGATGATTGGAAGAATACGAGTCTTTGGTCTGATGTATAAGGCGCCTACCCCAGAAGGCCCATAAAATTGGTTGGCTGCCATGCTCACGAGGTCAGCACCCATTTCGTCGACATCAAAGGGAATAACCCCTACTGAGGCGATTGCGTCAGTATGAAAGATAACCCCTTTTTCTCGTGTGATCTTACCAATCTCAGCGATGGGCTCAAGGGTGCCAATCTCATTATTGGCGTGCATGATAGTAACGAGGACAGTTTCTTTCGTGATTGCACGCTCTACGTCCTTCGGATTAACGACACCGTATTTATCCACAGACAGAGAAGTGACACGATAACCCATTCTCATGAGCATTCTCAAAGATTTAGAGACAGACTGGTGCTCTATATTGGATGTGATAATGTGTTTCCCTTTATCGTGAGTGGCCATAGCCACACCTTTTATAGCGTGATTGACTGACTCCGTACCGCCTGAAGTAAAGACTATCTCCCCTGGTTGTGCATTGATCAGCCTTGCTACCTGTTGTCGCGCTGCCTCTAGCGCTGCTGATGCAGCATCACCCAACTGGTGCTGGCTTACGGGATTTCCATAATGCTCATTAATATAGTTAATCATTGTTTTTTTTACTTCAGGATGAATTGTCGTGCCAGAAATGTGGTCGAAATATATGGTTTCCATATTCACCTCTTTTTTAGATTGTAAAACATTAATCGTGATCGTGTTCAACTGTGGGTTTACCGCATCTAACACAGTGAGCAACCTGTTCGGGCTGATCATAATCACAATAGGGGCAGTAGCAATGTTTATCGTGGGAGCTTATGTGTTCTAGTTCCTCATCAGGCCTTCTACGGACCCTGCCTTCCTTCCGGTCAAGATAATCCTGTATAGCCTTATGCAGGGCGTCGGCACCGAGGTTTGAGCAGTGCATCTTATTTTTTGGAAGGCCACCGAGTTGATCAGCCACTGACTTGTTGGTAATGTGCATGGCTTCCTCGATGGTCTTGCCCTTTGCCATATCTGTTACCATGCTTGAGACTGCAATTGCAGCCCCGCATCCGAAAGTCTCGAATTTTATATCATCAATCTTATCGTCTTTCACTTTAATCATGATCTTCATCATGTCACCGCACACAGGATTACCAACCTGACCAACTCCATCGGGATTCTCCATTGTGCCAATGTTGTGGGGATTTTTGAAGTGCTCCATTACAATTTCAGAGTATTGCATAATAACCTCCTTTAGCGTAACACCTTCTCCATTAGTATAAATCATTTTAATTACAGTGAAAAGGGGTATGCCGTTGACAACACAGAAAAATCGACTATAGTTTTACAGTGGATTTATAGATTTTAAAATCTATACTTTTAGGGGGTGTTGTTATGGCGGAAAACAAGAAAAAAATAGATTTTACCACGCTCTGGAAAAAGGATGATTGGATGTCAGTCTGGATAGGCTTCTTTATCTTGATTATTTTTATGGCAGGGGCGACCTTCAAACTTCCGGGCTGGAAGTGGATGACTGATGGAGCCTTCTTTGAAAAATCTGTGACCTTGCCAGCCAAGGCTGAGGCACTTGCCAAAGAAGCTGAAGAAAAGGGTGATCTAGGCGTTCAGGCAGCTGTCATGAGCCTCAAAACAGCACTTGAGGGAAAAGATAGGAAAGCTATAGGTACTGCAGCCGGAGCATTGGAAAAGGCGGCAAAAGACGCTAAAGACAAAGACATCAAGAAAAAAGCAGAAAAGATGGGGAAGGATATAAAAAGTGATGCCGGCAATACTGCAGGCAAGGTTTTTTCCGGTGAAAACATGACAAGGGCCTTTTGGCTCCTCGTGGGAATGTGGGTTCTCGGCGGCATCGGAATGGCAATTATGGGCCTGGGTTTTGGAAAATTCACTCTTGGATTCCCCATCGTCTTTATTCTCTCTGCACTTGCATTTTTCGTGTCAGGGAACTCAGTGGTCAATTACTATGGACTTGAGGTTGTTTTCTGGGCTTTGATTTTTGGGCTCATAATTAGTAACTTTGTTGGTATTCCAGAATGGCTCAAGACAGCTATCAAAACAGAGTTTTTCATCAAAATCGGTCTTGTTCTACTGGGCGCTGAAGTTCTTTTTACAACTATAGCCAAAGTAGGCGCTTACGGAATGATCCAATCGATCATTGTTATTGTAGCTGTATTCTATGTTTGCTTCTGGGTTGCCAAAAAACTCGGGCTCGATGATGAGTTTGCATCGATTCTGGGCACGGCAGTATCAATCTGTGGAGTTTCAGCTGCTATCGCGGCAGGTGGCGCAGTAAAAGGCGACCAGAAAAAAATAAGCCATACTATCTCGCTTGTTCTTCTTTGTGCAATACCAATGTTGTTATTCCAGCCCCTTATTGCTAAGGCAGTAGGTATGCTTCCTGCTGTGGCAGGCGCTTGGATCGGCGGAACAATCGATACAACCGGTGCTGTTGTTGCTGCTGGAGCAATTGCTGGTGAAGCAGCCATGGCTGTAGCAGTTGTGGTGAAAATGGCACAGAATGTACTCATCGGGTTTGCAGCTTTCTTCCTTGCTATCTGGTTTACATTTAAAGGGCAGGCGGCAGGAGAGAAGCCGAGTCTCATGGAGATATGGTTCAGGTTTCCGAAATTCGTCGTTGGATTTATAATTGCTTCAATCGTGTTTTCCTTTTTCATGAGTGAGGCAAGTGCTAAGGCTGTTACAGGTATTACGGCAGGATTAAGAGGTTGGTGGTTCACCATGGCATTTCTGTGTATTGGTCTCGAGACAAAGTTTAAGGAGCTTGTTGCTATGGGTGGGGGCAGACCTGCAGCAGCATTTCTCATTGCACAGGTATTTAATATTATTTGGACGTTAATTTTTGCGTATCTGATATTTGGCGGGGTGTTGTTCCCGGTGCCGAAGTTCTAGTAATGTTGTGTTCAGCGAGTAGCTGACAGCTCAAAACAGAATAAGAGGGAACGAGCGACCGAATGACCGCTTGCCCTCTTATTCTGTTTGTATGTTGATTGGCCTCATCAACAGGTTCCTCACGTCAATGACGCAGGTGGTATGTTTATGGATAAGGGAAAGATAAGGTGAGGTAGCTACTCATAACCTTTATTTACCTTCAAGAAACCCTTAACAAAACCTCTCTGTGCAGTAGAGTAGATTGTCTCCCATACAATGACCCAGCAAGAGGAGTAAACAGAGATACCCTCGCACAGGTGTCTGAAAAAGAAACCCTTCTACCTGGAAGTTCAATGCGCTGGAGATGGCGGAACCATTCTCTACGCTGGATCTGGCGGTGCCTGAGATAATAGAAAATGAGGAGAGAGGCTAAAAACTGTATGAGCACCAGTTACTGAGACGGAATTGAGGTAAAAACTTGTCTGGACTTATGGTACAGGTGGGTGGGGTATAACTGCATTTTTAGGATAACGCCAAGATCATGGGGTTTACTGGTGGGGTGTATCAGACTTCAAAAGCCAAGCATTTTGTGACAGGTTTTGCAAACGGCAGGGGGGTCAGGTATCGGCGAATTATCAGGACGGCGTAGCTCGAGAAGGCCTGTGTAGGACTCCTTCCATTTTCTTTGTCGGGAAATGAAGGCATCCCTGAATTCCTTATACTCTTTCCTGGACCAGATGGAGTCCAGAGATTCGGTAAAGATGTTTCCAAAGCTCACGGAAAACGTCTGATACTCAGTACCACAAAAGATTCTTGTGAAAGGGGCCGATACTGGCGGGTTTAAAAATACACAGGGCGATACCTCTCCATTCACCGATATGTATATGTTGCCGAGTGGGTTTTCACTGCATACAGCCATGTTTTGTGGCAAAACAGCCGGCATAGATAGGTATATCCCGAGTTTTTTCGCCTTATTCAATGCTCCCGCCATAATGTTTTTATATAGAGACCCCTGTTCGCATGTAAATGCCTTGTTACTATCCTGATCGCAGCTTGTTACCTGGATTATGTTGAGAAGTACAATCTCATTAATGCCCATCTTGGATGCGAGGTCTATAAGAATGGGAAGTTCCTCAATGTTATCTTTTAGCATCAGATAGACTATGTGGAGCTTTGGTTTTTCCAAAGGACTGGAAAGGGCCAACTCCTTCATATTTTTTATCGATGCCATTAGTGTATTAAAATCAGAGTTTACCCGGATGGAGTTGTGTGTTTTTGCAGTTGCTCCTGAGAGTGAAAACCCCATGAAGTCGACTCCTGCATCTACTATCTGGCGGGCGTACTCACGAGTAAGGCCTATGCCACTCGTAACAAAACCGACGTCTGGTCCTGCTGATTTTGCAAGACGGATGAAATCGACAAGGTTCTTGTGAAGCAAGGATTCTCCCCAGCCTTCGAGAACTACGCTTTTAACATCGTAAAGGTAGGGTACAATCTTTTCAAAGTCACGAGCATTCATATCCTTTCGATGCCATTCTTTACATGCGGTTTTAATGCACATTGTGCACTGGAGCCCGCACCGTGTTGTGATCTCTATCTGCCACGCACCAAAACATTTTTTCTGTCGGTTTTCTTTTGATCTTTTGAAAATCTTCATGACTTACAACCTACTTAAAAGGCTTTCAATGATGCCAGCCCGTGATATTTCATAGAGCATAAACTCGTGGTTAAGAAAAGGGGCTCCCCCCCATTTTTGTTTAAAGAACATCACCCCATTATTAATAGCAAGACCAAGATTTATATATCTTTTACCTTTTCTTCGTGCTGACTCAATTATCTCGGAGAGTAGCAAGTCTGACACGCCTGGCACGTGATGTTTTCTGGAGGCAAAATTGAACATGTAAAAAGCATAATCTCTCGATCCATAATCAGCAACATCAAAGGCAATGAGTAGACCCTCATTGTTTCGTGCGTTTAATATGGTAACTGATTTCGAGGACGACACATACTCAGAGATTTTGATGAAGATACGCTGTGATTCTGCAGATATTTTATGAGTTGCAAGAAATTCAGCCACAAGGGCTTCATGTTCTTCATGCCATTGATCATTGTGCTCAACAGAAATCTCTGGCGAGGCTCTGCGTATCATGTTGCGTACTTTTGATGGAATGACAAGGTTCTCAAGATCAAGTCGGTAATAGGAGTCAGAATTTTGCTGGATGACCCTGCCGTTCATTGTCACCGTTGTTGGTGCTATTACCGATACAATGCGCGGCTTGATTGCTTTTAACGCCATATTCAGACTGGTCTCCATCTGTTTTTGATTGAATGTGATGCCTAAGGGGTATCCGATGAAAATCAACACTCCATCTTTTTTATAACAGAGATAGTGTTGAATCAGGTAAGGCTCGGCTTCAGACATTGAAACGACATAATCTACAATATGTTCGGGCACGCAGGCATGGTCATAGGTACGATTTAATTCTTCCTGACTAATCATTTGCTGTATTGTGAGACTTTAAAGCCTTCCTGTTCAAGCATCTTAACAATACCCTGTATATGTGTAGTGCCCAGGAATACTACAGCGTTACCGGCTTCCACGTAAGGCCGCATTCTTGTAAAGAACACGGGATCACGGTGTTCTACAATAGAAGGGCATCGTGTTGGGAATCCACTGATAATATTTAATAAACTGTCCAGCGAGCCCTTCAAATATTGCTTTTCGTGGTGACGGGAGAATTTTCCCCAGTTCCTGAAATTGCTCAGATACGTGACGATACGCTCAAAGGGAATTCCATCTAAGGCCGTTAGTTGCTCTTCAATTGTTTCCAGGAACACTACTTTTTTCCCAAGCTCCCTGGATACGGAAAGAGCTTCAAGATCGACCGAGTGTTTCCAGCCCCTTTTTGCGAGATAGTGGGACCAAAGCTTAAAAAATGCCATCCACGGCCGCAATCCCTCAATTTCCTGCGAAAGTAGATCATGGTGTTCCCTCTTAAAAACTGATATGTATGAAGACAGTGAACACCCTGAAAATTCCGCACTCTCGCCAAGTTCCTTATTCAGTTCTGCAATGGTTTTTTCGTCAAGAGAATCGTAAAGGGACATGCCATCTTGTCTTGCCACCCCATATTCTCTCACGGCTTCCATATTATTTTCATCAAGAGGCCCTTCGAACAGAGTGACATCGGCCTTACTGATCAGATGTATCAGAGATTCCTTGAAGCTATAGGGAAAGAAATGGGCTGTGCCCACAAGAAAACTTGTAAACCCATCTTTACTCATTTCCCAAACCATTTTCAGCTTCTTTTCCCGGAATGTGATCATAGCCTCGATAGCAGTACATCAATCATGGTGCGTATACCCATGATGCCCCATTGTTGCCTGCAAAATTCATAGGGGATGGTTGGTTTTCCTCCCCATTTCTTTTTGAATCGCTGTATACCAGGATTTACGCCAAGACCCAGGTTGATATAATCTTTACCTGATTCCCGTGCCATATTCACCATTTTGAGAAAAAGCAGGTCGGATGCATGGGGTACGTAGTGATTTTTTGAATGACAACCAATGACGTACGTTGCAAAATCTTTTGCGGCAAAATCCAAAACATAGAAAGCTGACAAATAGCCATCAAAGTCTCTTGCACTGATTACAAGGGTGGTTTCTGAATGAAGTACATAATCAGGCATAGCACAGTAAAACTCGCGAATGAGGTTGCCAGGGTCTTCCCGCTCGATGAATTCTTTGGTGATGGCCTCATGTGCAGGGGTCATAGCCCTGGTTACCTCTACCGTCAGTCGTGAGGTTGCTTTCTCTGCAATTCGTTTAAGGCCTTCTTTCCGATCAAAGTCTTCAAAAGAAAGGGAGTAATAAAAATCTGACTGTTTTTCAACACCAGAGGAGAGAAGTTCTGCAGGAAGACGGGGTGCAATAATTGACCAGGTATGACCAGGATAACAGGTGATCACATCTTTGACAATTGAGGAGAAGATTTCCGAATAAAATTCAGAATCCAGTGGATATCCAACCAGGATACCCCAGGCATCACCCACATAATAAAGGTGCCCTTTGGACAAAAAGGGTTGTCCCTTGGATATTGTTGTCATGAGACTCACGATGTGTTCAGGCACATAAGCTTTGGAAAGGATCCACCTTTCCTGGTCAGGTGTAATCATCTGCTTCACATAATTGTAGCATACTTGCGTAGAATGTTCGGAGCAATTAGTTTGGAATTAGGGGAAAGTCAGGACCTCCCAAACACGGAAGGTACTGGCTGGAAATCTTGACAATACTATGTGGGGCGTATAGAATCAGGGTGCAATGGATGAAATTGACAAGAAGATACTGAACCTGATTCAAGAGGAATTTCCCCTCCACAAGCGGCCTTACAAAGAGATTGGAAGGCAGGTGAACATTGACGAGAAGGAAGCTGTAAAGCGGGTTCAGAAACTCAAAGATGCAGGTGTTATCCGGCGCATCGGAGTTGTGTTTGAGCCAAAGAAACTGGATTATACGAGCACCCTCTGCGGTGTCCACGTTGATAAAAAAAACCTTATGGAAGTGGTGGATGTGATAAACAAACACACAGGGGTTACCCATAATTATGAACGGGAAGGGGATCTTAACCTCTGGTTCACCATTATTGCTAACAAGGAAGAAGAAATAGATGCTTTTATTAGTGATCTTGAAAGGAGGTTTTTGCTGAAGATCTACCGATTTCCAAAAAAAAGAGTATTTAAAATAAAAACTTTTTTCCCTGTTTGATAATGTATTATTGGCCATCAATAGTCAACCGTCAGTTTGTTGCGATTTTGTGAATATCTTTTTGAAAGACAATAGCTGACTTCACCAAGATGCAAGGGAGATCGATCAATGTCAGAAAAGGAAGAACAAGGGCTGGAGAACGACGAACGAAATAGACGAAAGCGCATCTTCCTCGTTGACGGCAACTCCTACCTCTACCGCGCTTTTTTTGCAACACCACACCTGTCCAGTTCTAGGGGTATTCCCACGAACGCAGTCTACGCATTCATGAACATGATCAGAAAGCTCCAGAATGATGAGAAACCAGATGTGTTAATAATTATTTTTGATTCAAAAGCCCCTTCATTCAGGGAAGAAATATCAAAGGCATATAAGGCCCAGAGGCCACCAATGCCAGACAACCTCTCCGTCCAAATACCCTATGTGAAGTCAATACTCGATGCAATGGGCCTCCCAATACTTGAAAAAGAGGGTTTTGAGGCAGACGATATCATCGGAACAGCGGTAGAGCAATTGAAATCCGAGGATGCTGATTTTGTCATTGTAACAGGTGACAAGGACATGATGCAACTCGTATCTCCCAAGGTAAAAATTCTTGACACCATGAAAGGGCTTGTAATAGGCGAAAAAGAGGTGGAGGAAAAATTTGGTATAAAGCCTGTTCATATGACGGACTACCTTGCCCTGTGCGGGGATACATCGGACAACATACCCGGGGTGCCCGGCGTTGGCGACAAAACTGCCAGGGAACTTGTGTCCGCGTACGGAACCCTCGACGAACTCTACACCCAAATCGATCAGGTGAAGAAACCGGCCCTCAGGGAGAGACTCAAAGCAGGAAAAGATCTTGCGTACATGAGCAAACAACTTGCAACGATTCGCCTTGATGTTCCCCTTGAAGCAGGCATCGATATCTTCAGAGAAAATGAACCAGACTTAAAAACCTTGCGCAGCCTCTATCGCGAACTTGAGTTCACGGCCCTTTACAATGAGATCAAGATAGATGGAGAAGAAAAAAAGGAATGGAAACGGATCGATATTGTTTCTCTTAACAAACGCTGTATTGCTCTTTTGACCAATTTCCATGGGAAGAATGTGAGTGATATTCAACTGAATAGCTTCGTTGCGTTTGACGGCCACGGCGTTCTCCTTTCACAACAAAAAGATGAATTGATTGACATCATCAGATACAGCAAAGAAATAATCACCCACAACCTCAAGCCTCTTTTGATCTATCTGGTTTCTCATGCCTTTACTCCCTTGACCCCTGTTTTCTTCGATACCATGCTGGCGGCCTATCTCATCAATCCTCTCAGGAAGGATTACGGAATCGGTTCAGTGATTGAGGAATATCTTGAAAGGGATTTTTCGCCCAATGGTACAGAAAAGATCATGACTGATGCCATACCATACCTCATTGAATTAAAGGGTGTTCTGGAAAAAAAGATGGAAGGGTTGGGCCTCTTGTCCCTTTTCATGAACACAGAAATGCCGCTTATAAAAGTCCTTGCAGACATGGAGTGCAAAGGGGTTAAGATTGATAGGAGCAGGCTGAACAGCTTATCACGGGAATTTGATCAGAGGCTTAATGGTATCATTAAAAAGATCCATGATATGGCCGGAGGACCCTTTAACATCAATTCACCGCAACAACTCTCAAGGGTTCTTTTCGATACCCTAAAGCTGACGCCAGTGAAGAAGACAAAAACCGGTTACTCAACTGATACTGAAGTGCTACAAACATTATCCACTGAACACCCATTACCAAAAGAGATACTCGAATACAGAACGCTCACAAAGCTGAAAGGGACCTACATCGATGTCCTCCCAACCCTGATAAATCCTCTTACAGGAAGGATTCATGCTTCCTTTAATCAGATGGTAGTTGCTACAGGACGGTTGAGCAGCAGTGACCCAAACCTGCAGAACATTCCCATTCGTGGAGAAGAAGGGATGAAAATACGTGAGGCCTTTGTGCCCGAAAAAGGGCATATTCTGATTTCATCAGATTACTCACAAATAGAGCTCAGAGTCCTTGCCCATATTTCACGAGATCAAGTCCTCATCGATACCTTCCTTAGGGATGATGACATACACACAAGGGTTGCTCAGGAGGTTTTTGGTACACAAGATGGTGGTGTGAGCCATGAGATGAGAAGAACCGCAAAAGTTATCAACTTTGGCATAATCTATGGCATGAGCAGCTTTGGGCTTGCAAAAGAGCTGGGCATATCCCAGAGAGAGGCGCAGAACTATATCGATGATTATTTTGAAAAATACCAAGGTGTTAAGGCATATATAAAAAACATCCAGGAAGAAGCCCGCGAAAAGGGTTTCGTACAAACCCTTTTCGGGAGAATTCGATATATCCCGGAGATCAGAAACAACGACAATAACATACGCCAGTTGGGAGAGCGTGCAGCTATGAATACGCCAATACAGGGAACGGCTGCAGACATCATCAAGATGGCTATGGTTAATATCCACCGAATAATCAGGGAGAAAGGATTTTCTTCAAGCCTTATCATGCAGATCCACGACGAACTCGTGTTCGAGGTTCCCCTTGAAGAGGCTGATGTTATGGAGACACTTATCAAAACTGAGATGGAACACGTTGTCAGTCTTTCCGTGCCTTTGAAGGTGAGCCTCGGAAAGGGATATAGCTGGGCTGAGGCCCACGATTAGAAGGGCTCCCTATCATCACCGAGAGTAATTCGGCACAGACAATAAAGACAAAAACCGAAAAGTAGATCCAGAAGAGAAAAGCTATAAAAACACCGTATGTTCCAAAAAAAGCCGTTACTCTCCCTATGTGAAAAATAAAGTACTTGAAAAAGTAACGCCCCAAGCACCAGAACACAGTGGCAAGGATAGTTGATGTAAGAATAAGCCCCTTATTGCGAACCGGGGCTAAGAAATAGTAAAGAAAAAAAAACATAACAAACGTTGCAACCATATCGAATGCGGAGAAAAGTACAACAAAAGGACCCCTTGTGAGGAACGCAGGCAAAATACCACCCAATTTGGTTTGAATCATGATACTGAAGATGAAGCTAAAAAATAACAAAGCCTGGACAATGGAAAAAAGTAGGGTGAGGAAAAGTTCTTCCCCCTTTCCTCTGATGAAACTCTTTGTGGTTTTACCGAAAATAATCTGAAAAGACGGCCGTATTACAGCAAAGAGTCTTGTGGTGAAGAAAAAGAGAAAGAGAAGCCCGAGTGGCCCAGAGAGCCGCTTGGACAAAGAGATAAAGTTCAATTCCTTGAGAACCTTTTTTGCAATCATGGCGTTGTATGGATCAGGCAATATAGTTTTGAGAAGCTTTTCCAGGTGGAGACCGGGGTTGCTCAGATCGATGACGTAGCCAAGGATGAAGATTGAAAGAAGGGTGAAAGGAATGAATGTGAGCAGCACATAGAAAGAAATGGAGGAAACAATAATATTACCGTGATCCCCTCGATATTTTTTAAAGAGTTTTTTAATAATTTCAAAAATTGTTCTGGTTTTACGTTTTTTAAGCATAATCCTATTGCCAATGTTCATCCTATCCGAATGCGCGGATCTGCCACTCCGTACATGATATCAGCTAACAGGTTTCCAATCAATGTAAGAAAAGCTCCAATGACCAGGATGCCCATAATAGTGGGATAGTCACGGGCCATGACGCTCATGTAAAAAAGCTGCCCCATCCCTGGAATGGAGAATATAGATTCAAAAATGACACTTCCTCCGATAAGGCCCGGGACAGATAACCCCAGTATTGTTATAACCGGTAACAAAGCATTGCGAAGTGCGTGTTTTCTGATGACAATATGCTCAGGTAGGCCCTTGGCGCGGGCAGTGGTTATATACTCCTGTCTCAACACCTCGAGAAGGCTGTTTTTCATGTAACGCGATATCCCGGCAAGGCCTCCAAAAGCAGAGATTCCTATTGGGAGGATCAGATGGCTCATAAGGTCCCAGAGCTTCTCAAGGGGCGTCATTTCACTATAATTAAATGATTTCAGCCCTGATATTGGGAGTAATTCAAGGTAAACCCCGAAGAACATCATGAGGAGTAGAGCGAGCCAGAAGGTTGGCATGGCATAGCCTGCAAAGACAAAGGATGTAAGAAATTTGTCGCTTATTGTGTCTTTATGCTGGGCACAATAAACCCCTATGGGAATGCCAATAAGAAAGATAAGGACCATGGAAAGGATGTTTATTGATATGGTTATGGGAAGGCGCTCCTTAATTTTATCGATGACAGGCCGCCTGTCTGGGGCAAAGGAGATGCCGAAGTCGAACTTTACGATCCGTTTGAACCACATCCAGTACTGGATATGGATAGGCTTGTCCAGTCCATAGATGTTCCTGATCCGTTCCCGTATCTCCTTCGTTACCTTGGGGTTCATCTCTGCCCCAACAATGTCTGGTTCTCCGGGGGCGAGATGGATCACTGCAAATGATATGAGGGTAATGCCTAAAAGCATGGGGATCATAAACGCCAGTCGTTTAAGGAGATAGTGTAGCACGGGAGCTATACCTCATCTGTTCCATGGGAACATACCACTCGGTGTTGTTGTATGTGATGCCAGCCGGAGCAGGCTCTATCCCTTTGATTCGCTTATGGACTGCAACAAGGGAATAGGGGATGAAGAGAAATGTATACGGCTGCTCGTCAGCAAGGATCTCCTGAATACGGAAATAACATTTTCTCCTCTCCTCTTGATCCATTGTATGACGGGCCTTCATTATAAGTTCGTCAACCTCTTTGTTTTCAAAAGAAATGAAATTGAATTCCTTTGGACCTTGTTTCGATGAATGCCACACATCGAACAGATCTGGCTCCGGGCCGAAGCTCCAGCCAAGGATCACAGCCTCAAAATTTCGTTTGTCGATGAACTCGTTCACAAAGGTGGCCCACTCAATGGTCCTGATCTTCACGATGATGCCCACATCTCTGAGTCGTTTCTGGATCAGCTCTGCTGTTCTGATGCGCACATCGTTGCCCTGGTTGACGAGGATAGTAAACTCAAAGGGTTTTCCATCCTTGACGAGGATGCCGTCCTCGCGTTTCTCAAATCCTGCTTCATTGAGAAGGGCAAGAGCTTTTTCTTTGCTGTGCTCGTAACGTCTTACATTTCCGTTATACGCCCACATGTCCGGTTTGTACGGGCCGGTTGCCTCCACGCCCTGTCCGAGGAGTATGCCGTCAATAATCTCCTGTTTGTTGATGGCGTGCGCAATTGCCTTCCTCACCCGCCTATCCCCAAATACCTTGTGCTTAAGGTTATAACCGAGATAAACATATGAGAAGCCAAGATACCTGTATTTGCTAAATTCCCTTTTAAAGCCTGGATAGTCGGTCTGTTTCAGGGCCTGGAGAGGGGTGAGTCCCATCATGTCGATGGTATACCGTTTCAGTTCGAGAAACATGGTGGCAAGGTCAGGGATGACTCTGGTAATCCGGCGTTCAATAAATGGTTTCCCTTCAAAATAATTGTTATTTGCCGTAAGGACGATACGGTCGCCGGAAATCCACTCCTTGAATATGTAAGGGCCTGTTCCTATCGGCTTTCGTATCAGGTGGGATGTGGTGATATCCGTACCCTCGAGGAGATGACGGGGTAGCATTCCAACGGACCAGCTTTGCAGGGCAGGCGCAAAAGGCTTTTCATAGGTTACCTTGAACGTGTAATCATCGATTACCTTTGCTTCCTTGACCGGCTTGAAATCGCCAGAGTAGGGGGTGGGCGTCTTGGGGTCTACAATAATTTTATAGGTATAGAGAACGTCATGGGCGGTGAATGGTGTTCCGTCCTGCCACTTCACATCCTTTCTCAAATGAAAGATAATAGAAAGGTTATCCGTAGATATTTCCCATGATTTTGCAAGGATCCCAACGATGTTGAGGTTCTTATCGTATTTCACGAGGCCATTGTAAACGTGGCCTGATATATCATGGGACGCAGCATCACCTGCAAGGATAGGGATGAGGTTTGACGCTTCTCCAATTGATGCGGTGATGATGGTGTCGCCGTATGCAGGCTTTCCCGGATCGTCATAGAATGTCGCTTCCCTGGCCTTTCCGCATGATGCAAGACCAGCAGCTATGATAATGAGAATGAATACCTTTTTCATTGTTTGTCTGGCCGTTATTCTAACAGGGGGCAACAGCAAAGTAAAGGCACACAATAAATCCCAGAAAGCTTGTTTTTCATGATTTTTTCTTGTCTTCTCATTGGTTAGGCGCTAAAATTTTCTCACACGCGCTAACATGCAATTAACGCCTTACCATGCGAAGTATTTTGCCTATGAGCTTACCAAACGATGCTCGTCGAATAGCATCGGCAAGTTAGCTGCATCACTATCAGACGCCCAGGTAGACCTTAATCCCCATCAGGTGGAAGCAGCGCTGTTTGCCTTTCAGTCGCCACTTTCGAAAGGCGCTATCCTTGCTAACGAGGTTGGCCTCGGAAAGACTATCGAAGCCGGCATCCTTCTTTCTCAGAAGTGGGCTGAACGGAAACGCAAGCTTCTCATCATCACCCCGTCAAGTCTTCGCAAGCAATGGAATCAGGAGCTTATTGACAAGTTTTTTCTTCCTTCCATGATTTTGGAAACAAAACCGTTCAACCATGAGATTAAAAAGGGCAACCTGAACCCTTTCAATCAGAGCGAGATCGTCATTTGTTCATTTCACTTCGCCCGAACCAAAGAGGCTTACATAAAGCAGATTGATTGGGACTTGGTGGTCATAGACGAAGCGCACCACATGAGAAACGTTTATAAGCCAACCAGCAGAATTGCCAATACAATTGAGGCTGCTGTTATCCATTGCCCGAAACTCCTCCTAACGGCCACTCCACTTCAGAACGCTCTTCTGGAACTCTATGGTCTTGTGAGCGTTATCGATGACTATGCCTTTGGCGACTTAAAAAACTTCAAAAACCAGTTTTCACGACTCATGGATAAAGGAGAAGATTAACTCACCGCTCTTGAGCGGGGATTTGCTCAGGTAGAAGGGAAGGGTGCTGCCAACCAAAGGGTTTATCAGCTCCTGTCAGAGAAGTTCCGGCTTTTCGAAGGCGTATTCGGTGCAAGCGATGAGGTTCTCGGGACGATCGAATCAGGGGTCGATTTCAAAAAGCATATTGCCCAGATTTACCTGGAATGTCGTACATAAGAAGAGATACAAAATGCATTCGATACATTGCAAAAAAGAGATGGAAACCCAGATCGATGAAACCATGAACATTACCAGGCAGAAGCTCCTTGAAAACTTCGACGACGAAGTCGCGATAAGTTGAGGGTGAATCTCAAAAAAAAGCAAGGAGTATCTTTCCCGGTATGAGAACTGGCTATAGGAGCTTACAAAATATTATCTTGGGCCCTATGCTGATTTCTCATCAGATGATAACTCCTTTATGCTTTGGATGAACCCTTTTTCCCACGAGAAGATACATCCTGAGCCATACAAAGGTACCCCAGAAAACATCATTGTGAATGAATTGACCAACTATCCTGAGATCGATTACGACGACCAGACCGAATTTCTCTTCAAGCTGGCACGGAAGTTTCAAACAATAGAAATATAGATCTTTCACAAAACTCTATCACATTTCATATTTTATACTTTAGACTCACAATGACATGATACAGCCGCTCCATGTCCGGGCATTTAGAACAAATTCAAGAAAAAGTAACGGCTACCAAATCGAAAGACGTCACCGGTAACTCCATCTGAGTCATCGCTTCTTGCGAAAAATAGCATGATCACATTCGAAATACTGTGGAATGAGACCCCGTTTTTAGTATTATGCCAAAAAAAGATGAAAAAAGCTCCAGGGCGGTTCTTGGATTTTATATGTTTGTTTTGATATTTTCGAGAAGATCGGTCAGGTTGCACGCAAAGGTGGCAGTTTTTCTATGTTCAATAAAGGGTCGATTTCTCATGTTTGCTGATAATTGAACATAGAACTGGGTAATATTCTGTGAGCGCTGATGTTGGTCTACCTATAGTCCTCGCCGGTGTCTTCATTGGGAGAAGCCAAGTCTGTGAGCACCTCTTCGAGATATTCAGTTCTAAAGAAATAAGCCTTTCCTTGATCGTGTCTTACTTTTTCTTTTCTATTACCTTATTATCCGAGGTTATATGATAAGACATTTTTTCTGATTTAAAATTGATTGTTTTTTTACGTGAATCATTTTATGTATAATGAAAGATGGCACGGGTAAAATTATCAGAGAAGCCCCGGTATGAGTTTTGTTACCCAATTACCCTCCAGCCAAGGGATATCAACTACGGCGGGCATTTGGGCGTAGACTCACTCATATCCATAATTCACACCGCCCGTGCTTACATCTTTAAATCCGGTGGCATAAGCGAGACTGACCTCGGTGACGGCCGAACGGGAATCATCATGACAGACGTGGAGATTAACCTCAAGGCAGAAGGATTTATGTTTGATAATCTTGAAGTCTTTACGCATGTTGGAGAGTTGACAAAAAAAGGTTTTCGTTTTTTTCATAAGATTAGTCGTGACGATTCAACCCTGGCATTGGCGGAAATGGGTTTTCTTACCATTGACTATGACACAAGGAAAGTAACCTTGGTTCCTGACGCGTGTATCCGCGCCCTCGGGTTGCTTCAGCGCACCTAATAGGCGAAGATTTTCCTGTATAGTTATGGGAGAAAAACCATTTCGCGGCACTGTAGGCGCATATTTATTTGAACTTATGGTGGTCCTTGTTCTTCTCGTAAAGGATCTTCAGGCCATTTAGCGTGATGAATTCATCAACTTCATTGATAGATGAAGATTCCCGGTACATGAGGCTGGCGAGGCCTCCTGTACCTATAACGTAAGGGTCTGTTTTTACCTCCTCTTTCATGCGGTTCACGATACCGTCAACAAGCCCGACATAACCGTAGACAATGCCGGCTTGCATGGCGTGGATCGTGTTTTTTCCCGTAATGGTTTTTGGTTTTACAAGTTCAACTCTTGGAAGTTTGGATGCGCGTTCAAAAAGCGCTTCCAGAGAGATCATAATGCCGGGCGCAATAGCTCCGCCTGCATACTCTCCCCTGGGAGTTATGTAGTCGAAAGTTGTTGCAGTCCCGAAGTCAACAAGGATTAGAGCTCTTTTATATTTTTCATAAGCTGAGACCGCATTGACAATCCTATCGGCACCTACTTCTTGGGGGTTCTCATAAAGGATAGGCATGCCTGTTTTGATGCCTGGCCCAACAAGTATGGGTCTTATGCCGACATATTTCCTGCACAGTATATCGAAGGGGATAAGAAGGGGAGGCACAACGCATGAAATGATGGCAGCATCAATTTCACTTAACTTTATTTTCTCAATGTAGAGCAGACTATTTAAAAGAATTGCATACTCATCCACTGTCTTTTGAATAACAGTGCTCAGCCTCCAATGATTAAGGAGTTTGCTGTCGTCATATACTCCGAATACTATGTTCGTGTTTCCAATATCAATCACTAACAACATGGCAAAGTTCCTTGGAGATCTGTATGTCGTATATTGTGTGTGACTTGTCCTGGCCTAAAGGCCAGGATTTTCTCAAAAACTAACGTCTCCTGCGATGATCTTTCTTGTTTTTCCATCGATATTAAGGAGAATACCCCCGTCTTTGTCTATACCTTCTGAAATTCCCTTGTATGTCTCACCCATTTGGATTATTTCAAGATATTTTCCTTTAATTTTTGCCCTTTCTTCCCAGAATGAACATATCTCGTCAGGGCCTTTTTCGATAAATGCTGAATAATAACGCTCTATGTTTGTCAGTAGAATACCACACACCATTGACCTTTCAAACGGTTTTTTTGTCAGCATTAAAAAGGAGGTGGCTTTATTTTTTATCGCTTCATCGATCTCATTTTCTTCCATATTGATGTTCAATCCGATTCCAACAATAACAAAACGGATCATATCAGCTTCTGTGGAAAGCTCAAGCAAAGTTCCACAAATCTTTCTGCCATTAACCAGAACATCATTAGGCCATTTGAGGGCCGGCTCAACTTTGGTCAAGGATTGAATGGTATCATACACGGCAAGGGAAGAGAGGAATGTGATCGGGTATACATTTGATGGAGGGATTTGCGGTCTGAGCACAATGGAAATATAAAGATTCTTGCCAGCAGGTGAAAACCATTTCCGTCCAAGGCGACCCTTACCAGAATCCTGGGTTTCGGCAATAATGCACGTACCTTCTGCTTCTCCCCCAATGGCAAGCTTAAAGGCGAGGGCGTTCGTTGAATCGAGTTCATCTTTGTAAATGATCTTTTTTCCGATGACGTTTGTTTTACAGTATTGGTCAATCTCCCATGCGTATAACTTGTCCGGTGAAGCAATCAATCGGTAGCCCTTCCCCTTGAGCTTTTCGATTCTATATCCCAATTGTTCGAGATGGTTTATATACTTCCAGATTGCAGTCCGTGAGATGCCCATAATGTTTGACATATGGTCACCGGACACGTAGTCATGTGTGTTTCTTAAATACGGCAGGATTTCTTTTGATCTAACCATTCTCTATCTTGTCATAATGTGAAAAATACATTGTGAAAGATGCTCTGCCCTGAGAAAGAGAGCGTACATCTGTCGAGTACCCGAACATTTTTGTGAGGGGTGCATTAGCCTGTACAATAGTGATTTTATCGCTGGTGGTTACATTTGTAACCTGGCTTTTTCGTGCGTTAAGGTCACTGATTATGTCGCCCAAAAATTCATTAGGTACAGTTACTGTGAGAGACATAATGGGGACGAGAAGTATTGGTTTTGCCAGTTGGCATGCGTCCCGAAAGGCCTCATAGGCTGCCATTTTCAAAGTAAGCCGTGCAAACTCAGGGCTATTGAACGTTGCGTCACGGATAGAAACCTTTACATCAGTGACAGGGAAACCTTTTAGGATACCCATATTGGAGGCTTCGAGGACACCCTCTTCAATAGCCATAAGATACGGGTGAACAGGGCTTTCTTCGGATATGCTGTTCACTATTTGGATTCCCCCACCTCTGGTATTTGGCTGCACCAAAAGAGAAACCCAGCCCTTACAAGTTACGTTATTGATAATCTTTTCAAAGGTATGTTCAATTGATGCTTCATCTTCAATGGCCTCCTTATAAACTACTTGTGGTTTGCCTACATGAAGGCCAATTCCGAATTCGTCCTTGATCCTTCTCACGATGACATCGAGGTGAAGCTCACCCATGCCGGACACTACAGTCTGATATGCATCTTCATCTGTTTTCAAAACAAAGGTTGGATCTTCATCAGAAATTCTCTGGAGAGCGAGGAGGAGCTTGTCCTGGTCAACATTCCTCTTGGGCTCCACAGCGATTGAAATAACTGGTTGATAGACTTCAATGGGTTCAAGGAGAAGAGGTTTTGCCTTGGTTAGGGTTTGACCGGTTGTAGTCTCTTTAAGGCCAACAATCCCAACTATGGCGCCAGTCCTTGCCTCCTCTATCCTGTCTCTGTGATTAGCATGCATCCGGAAGATTCTTGATACCTTTTCCCTCTTGCCGAGATTCACATTATAGATGTCATCACCAACCTTTATGGTGCCAGAGTAAATTCTGATGTAAGTAAGCTTTCTTCCCTCATCCAAAACGATCTTAAAAGCAAGGGCAGCAAGGTCTTCTTCGTCACTTACTTCTCTTTGCTCCATCTGTCCGGTTTGAGGATTGATTCCCTGAACAGGAGGAATATCTAAGGGGGATGGAAGATATCTCACAACACTGTCCAGAAGAGGTTGGATTCCTTTATTGCGCAAAGCAGTGCCACAAAGTACAGGAACACATTTCAGAGCTATTGTTCCCTGTCGTAAAGTCTCATGGATCATAGCATCATCGATTTCTTTGCCTTCAAGGTATAGTTCCATGAATTGGTCGTCGAGGAGAGAACATTTTTCCAGCATTTTTTCCCTCTGTGAACGAGCGAGCTGCTCATACTCTTCCGGGATGGAAATCAGGCTGAATGTAGCCCCCAGATCGTCTTCGCTCCATGCCAGAGCTTTCATTGTGATAAGATCGATTACACCGAAAAATTCATCCTCCCTTCCAAGGGGTATCTGGAGCGGAATAGGGTTTGCGCCAAACTTCTCCACAAGCATATCCATGACATGAAAGAAATCAGAGCCTACCCTATCAAGCTTGTTGATAAAGGCAATACGAGGTACTCTGTATTTATCTGCTTGATGCCAAACGGTTTCAGACTGAGGCTCAACTCCACCAACGCCACAAAAAACAGCAACCATACCGTCAAGCACTCTGAGTGACCGTTCAACTTCAATGGTGAAATCCACATGACCCGGTGTGTCGATGAGTTGAATTTCGTGATCTTCCCAATAAAGCGTTGTAACGGCAGAGGTTATTGTGATACCCCTTTCCTGTTCCTGGGGAAGGTAATCCATAATTGTGGTACCTTCATGGACCTCCCCGATTCTGTGTGTTTTACCGGCATAATACAGGATTCGCTCCGTAACGGTAGTTTTCCCGGCATCGATATGTGCTGCAATCCCTATATTTCTTATTTTTCTGAGCCTTAAAATCTCTTTTTTCATGACCTAAAGATATAGAACTATTGTCCTGTAAAAGTCAATATTAATGGGGTTAAAGATTCTTTTCATAAGTATAAAAAAATGCTTGACAAACCTTGGTGCTGCGAGTATAAATGTGAAAAGTGGTAAAAGGTGTTATAAGGTGGGATAATGTTCGCTGGTAGGTATGAGTACGCCATCGATGATAAGAGCAGAGTGAGCATTCCGGCAAAGTTCAGAGAGACCCTCTCCACGAACTATGACATGAGGCTTATTCTTACAAACCTCGATGGCTGCATTGTTGGATACCCCTACCAGGAATGGCTTTCCATACAAGAAAGAACATCAAGCCCAGGGGCAATCAGAAAGGAAACACGTACATTTCTCAGGTATTTTTATTCCGGAGTCTCTGAATGCCCTATAGACAGACTTGGAAGAATTCTCATTCCTCAGGCGCTAAAGACCGATGCACAGGTAAAGAAGAACGTTGTGATCATTGGCATGGGAAAGAAAATAGAGATATGGGCACAGGAGCGTTGGGATGAACTGGTAAAGAAGGCAACTGCTGACCCTGATCAGATAGCTGACATTGTTTCTGAGCTTGGTCTTTGATGGGTGTTACGCATATACCTGTTCTTCGCGAAGAAGTAGCAGACAATCTGGCAAGCAATACTGGCAGGTTATTCATAGATGCAACAGTCGGTGGGGGTGGCCATTCATCTTTCATTTTGACAAGATATCCTGACCTGAATTTATTAGGTTTGGATGTGGATGAGGGCAATCTGAAAACAGCTGAGGCGAGACTAAGGGAATTTGGTGGTAGGGTAACATTGATTAGGGGAAATTTCAGAAATCTAAAAGCGATCCTGCAACAGGCAGGCATTTCTTCTTTTGATGGCATCCTCTTTGATCTTGGGCTTTCAACATATCAGCTTACCGGAGCAAGGGGTTTTAGCTTTCATGATGAGTCTTTCCTCGACATGAGAATGGATGGGAGAGAAGCCCTGACAGCTTACGATGTTGTAAATAAATACAACTATGAAGCCCTGAAGAGGGTAATCCTGGAATTTGGTGAAGAATACAGAGCGGGCAGGATAGCAAAAGTGATAACCGAAGAAAGAAAGAAAAAACCAATAACCACAGCAAAAGAGCTGGCAGAAATTGTTGGAAAGGCAAAAAAAAGAACGGGCAAAATTCACCCTGCCACGAAAACCTTTCAGGCAATCAGGATTGAGGTCAATGAAGAGCTTAATAGCCTTCGATCCGGTTTGGCAGATGCAATAGACATGGCAAGACCGAAGGGAAGGATTGGCGTCATATCCTTCCACTCTCTCGAAGACAGGATTGTCAAAGAAATGTTCCGGGGATCAGCATCGTTGAGTATTGTTACAAAAAAGCCCATAAGGCCAGGAAGGGAGGAAGTTTTATCAAACCCGAACGCAAGGAGCGCTAAGCTCAGGGTAGCTGAAAAAAAATAGTCTGAGGGGGTTGTAAGGGGGCACTATGGAAAAGGTGTACGTAACAGTTAAGAAAAATGCGCAACAACGGAATGCAAAACATCTTCTGACCATAATTCTCCTGAGCGCTATTTTCATTATTGTTACTCTCCATATGCGGGGAGAATATAACGGTATCAGGGAAGAATTGATAGAAAGTTTGAAACGGGAACGGGCAGTTACTGAGGTGAACAACAAATTGAAAATGGAGTTGTCAGTAATTACCAGAGCTCGTTATATAGAACTAAAGGCAAACGAGCGCCTTGGGCTCAAGAAACCGAAAGAGGAAGAGGTACTGGTATTGAGATGAGGCAGCTAACTGTGGTTATCAGTCATCAGTTCTCAGTTCATAGAGAGAAACATACAAACACAGACCGAAAGCAATGGAACGTGGACTGCGAACAAAACAACGAGGCACTGATAGTGGGGTGAACAAAAAGGCCAACCGTCGAGCCTTTTTTGTCTGCCTTTTTATTGGATTAATGTATACATCTATTGTGTTGAGGCTTCCTGAAAAAATGAACATTACACGCGTGTGGAGTGGACAAAACATCATGCCGAGTACCGTAATGGGGTCTTCATTGAAGAAGAAGCACGAAGTTTCTTTGCCAGAAGTACCGGCATCAATTTTTAAAAATCAACTAGTCGAAGATAAGCCGTTGAATATCAAAAGCGATAGGGTAGAAACCACACAAACACCACCAGCCCAGCATCTTTTAACGGTTGACGACAGAAATATGGAACCAAATCTTTTTATTGCACTTCCATTGGTAGCATATGCCATTAAGGAAGGTTTCATAGAAAAAGATGGTTTGATTTTTCTCCAAAAAGAAGGTTACAATACAAATAATTGCAAGAAGCCAATAGATATACTGAGGGATAAAGACGAGCAAGGTCTAAAGGTAATTTCAAGGCTTATCGGTAAACGACAGTCACTTGATTTTCTCAAAAAAGAAGGAATCGAACTCAATCAGGACATAGACAGCGAGAGGATTATCACCGGTATTGGGTATTCTATAGAAAAAAATAAGATACTCTCCCTTTACAAGAAATATCTTACCAATGAATTCCAGAAATTATTCCCATTTGTGATCCAAAACATGGCCATTGTTAAAACCAGTAAAGGTTTTGAGTTTTCACAGGCAAAAGAAGTGTACAGGACAGATCAAGAAAAAACGGAATCCCCCGAATGGACAATGCCCAATGTAACAAATCTTTCCATGAGGGCTGCAGTTGAAAAGCTGGCGCTTTACACGTCAAAGATAAAGGTTTACGGGAATGGGAATGTGGTTGAGCAAAGCCCCAGAGCCTTTGAACGAACAAGGGGTGAAACCGAGTGTATCATTTATGGGAGGACAGCCCGTTAGATGAAACTCGCAGAAGTCATAAAAGATATACCGGTAAAAGGAGTAATAGGCAATACAGATATTGACATTACCGGACTGACCAAAGACTCTCGGTCTGTGAAGGAAGGATCAATATTTTTTGTTACAAAAAAGAGTGAACCATTTATTACAGAAGCCTTGAAAAAAGGTGCAAGAGTGATTGTTGCTGAGAAGGAACTGAAAACCGAGGCTCCATGTTTTATTACAGTGGATGATGTGCAATCGGCTCTTGGGAAAATGGCATCAGAATTTTATGGACTGCCATCAAAGCATCTCCACGTTGTAGGTATCACAGGTACCAATGGTAAGACAACGATAACGTTCCTTATCGAATCTCTTCTTAAGGCAGACGGAAGGAAGGCTGGGGTAATCGGCACGATTTCATACAGGTATGGCGGTTTGGAACTCAAGGCTGACAATACTACACCAGGCGCCACAGAGACCCACAGCCTTTTGAAGGATATGTATGAATGCGGAATAAGGTTCGTTGCTATGGAAGTTTCTTCTCATGCCCTAGACCAGAAACGGGTGGAGGGGATTGAATTTGATGTTGGCATCTTTACAAACCTGACCCATGACCACCTTGATTACCACAGGAATATAGATAACTATAGAAGTGCCAAGGCACAGTTGTTTAAACACTATCTGGAGCAAAGCAACAAGAAGAAACGTTATGCAATACTTAACATGGATGATCAAGCTGTCCGTGAAATGCTCCCGAGTGAGCCTGTTCAGTGCCTGTTCTACAGCCTCAAAAACAAGACTGATGCTTATCTTGTCAATTATCAAGAAGACATCACAGGCCTTTCCCTTACTGTTTCCCTGAGAGGCAAAACATTTTCCCTTCAAACCCCTCTTGTCGGTCTTTTTAATGCATCGAATATTCTGGCGTCTGCCCTCTATGGTTATACTCTTGGAATGACTACTGCCACAATGAAAAAAGGGATGGAGGGGTTACAGAGTGTTCCTGGCAGGTTAGAAAGAGTAAAAAACGATAGAGGGGTATCGATCTTTGTGGATTATGCCCACACGCCAGACGCGTTGAAAAAAGTATTGGAGATGCTCACCCGTCTAAAGAAGGGAAGGTTAATCTTAGTGTTTGGGTGCGGTGGGGACAGGGACAGGGCAAAGAGGCCCGTTATGGGTGAAATTGCATCCCATTTGACAGATCTGACCATAATAACATCAGATAATCCACGGAGCGAGGAGCCCATTTCGATTATCGAAGACATCAGAAAAGGTTTCTCAGGTAATTCGTTTAAAATCATAGAGAACAGACATGATGCTATCTACGAGGCGGTTCAGATTGCAAAGGAAGGTGACATCCTGCTTGTCGCCGGTAAAGGGCATGAGGATTACCAGATAGTAGGCAGTAAAGTGTTTCATTTCAGTGACCGGGAAACAATAGAGGAGTCTTTGTAATGTGGCGCGTTGAAGATATTATACAGGCGGTTCACGGAGAAGCATACAGGATCGAACGAGGTATATTTAATGACATCTCCACAGATTCACGGACTATCCAGGAAGGAGAACTTTTTGTACCAATTAACGGTAAGACATTTGATGGGCATGAGTTTATAGTTGATGCCTACCTCAGATCACACGGTGGAACACTGTGCGAAAAAGGGCGTGAAGATGTAATCAAGATAGCAAAAGGAACCATAATCCTGGTCGATAACACCACCAAGGCATTCCTGGATCTCGCTCGCCACATGAGGAAGTCCCTGAAAGGAACCTTTATTGCCATTACCGGGAGTAATGGCAAAACAACCACGAAGGAAATACTTGTTGCCATCCTTGGCAGGAGCAGACAGGTTCATTTTAATGAAAAGAACTTCAACAACCTTATAGGGGTTTCAAAAAGTATCCTTGCTGTGAAAGGCAACCCTGAAATGTTTATCTTTGAGCTTGGAACAAACAGCAGGGGGGAGATTCGCCAACTTACAGAAGTGACCGAACCTGATGTATCAGTCATTACGAACATCAACCCCTCTCACCTAGAGGGTCTGGCCGATCTTGACGGTGTTTTTGATGAGAAATCTGATATCTTCCGACACACGAAGGCTGGCGGTCACATCCTAATCAATGCTGACGACCCGATGTTGTTTCCACGCTACCAGGATTCTGATCACGTATATCACACCTTTGGTATTGACGGGGTTGCTGACTTCCACCTCCGTATACGTGAGGACCTTGGTTGGAAAGGCTATGATCTCACCCTCGAGTTTTTCAAAGACACATTTAATGTGAAGACAAGGCTTTTGGGAAGACATAATCTGTATAACATACTGGTTGCTTCGTCAATTGCCTACCTTGTGGGAATAAGCCCGTCACAAATAAAATCAGTTATTGAAGCATTCAATCCATATTCTATGCGATTCAACCCAATCATGGGAAAAAAAGCATACACTGTTGTTGATGATTCATACAATGCAAACCCTTCGTCTGTAAAGTGGGCGCTCAATACCCTTGCATCCCTTCCTTGCACAGGCAGAAGAATAGCTGTTCTTGGAGATATGAAAGAACTTGGAGAAAAGACAGCATTCTATCATGAAGAAATAGGGCGATTTCTCAAGGAAAGCAATATAAACAGCGTTCTGTTGATCGGCGAAGAAGTGAAGGGAATTCTCAAGGAACTGAATAACGGACGGGGAAGGTTTTTTCATGACAAAGCATCACTCATTGATTACGCAAAACAATACTTAACAGGGGGGGATGTGGTTCTTATCAAAGGTTCACGGGCAGCAAAGATGGAAGAAATAGTGGAGGCTCTGATCTAGGTGCTCTACCATCTTCTCTACCCTCTTAATACTACATTTTCAGTTTTTAACGTCTTCAGATATATAACCTTTAGAACAGCTCTGGCTATCTTGACTGCCCTTGTCATCAGTTTTTTCCTGACCCCCAATCTAATCAAGAAATTCAACGATTGGAAATTAAAGAGTGAAAAAAGAGAGGATGTACCAGAACGACACGAGGCAAAGAAAGGTACTCCCACCATGGGGGGCTTTATCATCCTCGTGTCAACCATAATACCAACCCTTCTCTGGGCAGATCTTAAAAACAGCTATATCTGGGTTGTGACCTTTGCACTCCTTTCCTTCGGTGCAGTCGGTTTTGTGGATGACTTCACAAAGCTCAGGAGAAAGCAGAATGGTAAAGGAATTTCCGGTGTGTCTAAGCTTATACTCCAGCTACTGTTCGGTATCACGATAGCCATATTCCTGTATCAGCGAGATGATTTTATCACGCAGCTTACCATCCCGTTTTTCAAGAATGCTACTCCTGATCTTGGCATTTTCTATATTCTGCTCTGTATCTTCATTATTGTCGGAACCTCGAACAGTGTTAATCTTACTGATGGTCTTGATGGTCTTGCAATTGGACCTGTGCTGACCGTGTGCTCAACGTTCTTGCTCTTCGCCTATCTCGTGGGAAATATTAAGTTTGCCCAATATCTGCAAATCTTCTATGTTAAAGGAGCAGGAGAGCTCACGATCCTGTGTGGGGCTATGCTCGGGGCCGGCATTGGTTTTCTCTGGTACAATGCCTATCCTGCAGAACTTTTTATGGGCGATACGGGTTCGCTCTCCCTTGGAGCTTCCCTTGCTACCATAGCGGTCATTATAAAGCAGGAATTCCTTTTGGTTATAGCTGGCGGTATTTTTGTCATGGAGACCTTCTCTGTGATTATACAGGTCCTATCGTTCAAATGGCGCGGTAAGAGAGTTTTCAAAATGGCGCCCATTCATCACCACTTTGAACTCAAGGGATGGAATGAGGAGAAGATAGTAGTGCGTTTCTGGATTATCTCCATTATGTTGGGGCTTTTTGCCCTTACAACGTTGAAGCTGAGGTAGGAGTGGAACAGGTTCAAGGGTATAGGTTCAAGATTTCAAAAAAGGTCATGAAGCAGGAAACGTTTTTGACGAAAACGGAGTTGCGCTGGTATGAATTTGCCTGATGATATTCTCATTGTTGGTCTTGGGATGACAGGTGTGGCAACAGCGCGGTTCCTGTCGCAGATGGGGAAGAAGATTACCATCGTTGATGAAAAACCTGAACAGGACCTTTTCGCCTCCTTGAAAGCATTAGAAGATATCAGATTTATAGGCCATTTCGGCTCTCACAGGAGAGAAGATTTTCTTGATCACCCTTTAATCATTATCAGCCCTGGTGTGGACAGTGATCTTCCATTGTTGAAAGAAGCAAGAGAAAAAGGAATAAAAGTGATCGGAGAGATGGAGCTTGCATCTAGGTTTATCGTTGAGCCTATCATCGCTATAACGGGGACCAATGGAAAAACAACGGTTACTACAATCATCGGTGAAATGTTCAAGAAAGCGTTCGGTAACATATTTGTTGGTGGCAACATCGGAGACCCTCTCATCAATTATGTTCTGAAGGGTGCCAAAGCAAGAGCCCTCATTGCTGAGGTGAGCAGTTTCCAGTTAGAGACTATAGAGACATTCCGACCACAAACTTCTATCCTGCTTAATATCACAGAGGATCATCTTGATCGTTATCGAAGTTTTTCCGACTACAAAGATGCAAAATACCGGATTTTTGAAAACCAGCAGCAAGAAGACTATGCAATCCTCAATAAGAATCTTCCTGACACTGATGGCATTCAGGCAAAAAGGCTTTTCTTTTCTTCCAAAGATGAGATTAAGGAAGGGTCTTTTTATCAGGATGGAGTGATGATAGTCAGGTTACAAGGACAGGAATATCGATACGAGAGAGACGCATCTCCGCTTATAGGTGTTCATAACACGGAAAATCTTCTTGTAGCGCTCCTTGTTGCCCATATTTACGGGATCGAAAAGGATTGTATTGAAGAGGCGTTAAAGGAATTTAAAGGGCTCCCTCACCGTATCGAGGCAGTTCGCAGGATAGACAATATTTTGTTTTTCAATGATTCAAAAGCTACCAATGTGGACTCAACCAAACGAGCCCTTGAAAGCGTAGAAGGAAATGTTGTTCTCATAGCAGGGGGGAAGGATAAAGGCGGGAGTTACAGGGCCTTGGAAAGCCAGATGAAGAAAGTACGGGCCCTCATCCTAATCGGGGACGCAAAAGAAAGGATTAAGGCTGAACTTGGCAAGTACTCAGAAACGCATCTGGAGAGTGATCTTTCCAGTGCTGTAAAACGTGCACTTCAGATTGCAAAAGATGGTGATGTGGTGCTTTTTTCCCCAATGTGCAGCAGTTTTGACATGTTCAAGAGTTATAAAGACAGGGGCAATCAATTTAGAGCCATGGTGGAGTCACTGTGAAAAAGGCCATTATATATATTCTCGCATCCATGCTTCTGTATAGTTTTTTCTATGAAATAGACACAATGAAAATGATTTTCATACTTCTTGGGCTCATCTCAGTTTTTGCCATTTCTCATGTTCCAATGAGGGTTGTCATGGGAGCGAAATATCCTGTCATTTTACTTTCCTTTGCAGGGACTGCAGGTTTCCTGGTCTATCCACAACTGGCAGTCTCCTACCCGGTGGAACCCCTCATTATTTTCTTCGCCCTGTACAGTATCGCCTTTTATCTGGTCACTTTGGAAGAAAAGGGGCAAGACGTGTATAAGGAGATAGGAGGGTTATCCGTACTTTTTATTTCTGCTTCCTTCAATCTTGCGATGACCGGAAAACCGGTCTTGATATTACCTCTCGCACTTACCATTATATCCTTTCTTTTCGTTCTGGGAAGGCACAAAACCATCCTTCTCATGGCAGGCTACACTCTGGCCATCATTATTGTTCTTGTGTACAAACATATTCCAGTTCTTTCTACCGGTGTTCCCGTGAGAGAAATCAACCGTTATATTTTGTTCGCAACATCCTTTGTTTTTCTTGCAATCAGCTTTATTGGATTTGCAAAGAAAGGAGGACAGGTCAAGGTACTTACCTTTTTTGGATTCCTATACGTATGCATAGACCTCCTCCTGTCAACCTTACTCAAGATGTCAGAAGGATTACTATACCAGCCTGTTATTTCGCTTTTTATGATAAGCCCTTTTATCGGCTTAATGGTTAAATCAGAGGGGAAACGGATATGAAGCTTCTTATCTCTGCGGGAGGGACAGGAGGCCATATTTTTCCAGGGATCGCTGTAGCAGAGTCCTTTACAGGGATGCATGAAAGCAATGATGTTGTCTTTGTCGGAACACAGCAGGGACTAGAGGGTGGCATCATACCGAGATACGGGTTCAGACTCCTTTTTATCGAAGCGCATCAGTTTCAGGGTAAGAATATGTTCTCAAAAATCTCAACCCTTGTGCGCCTTGTTCAGGGTATACGGGCAGCCAAGGTTATCATAAACCTGGAGAAACCCGATGCAATTCTCGGTATGGGGGGCTTCACCTGTGTTCCCACTATTCTTGCAGGTGTAATGCTCGGATTGCCAACCTTTCTTCATGAGCAGAATGTGGAGCCAGGTCTTGCAAACAAATTCCTGTCCAGGTTTGTGCGATCTACCTTTATCAGCTTCAAGGCAACAGAGAAATATCTTGGAACAAAAAATATTTTCCACACTGGCAACCCGCTCAGAAAGACACTCAAGGTAGCGAAAGTGCCTGAAGAAAAACACACTTTCAATGTATTTATATTCGGTGGAAGTAGAGGAGCGAGAAGCATTAATGATTCAATCCTTACCCTCCTTCCGTTTATGGAGAGCTATAAAAACACTGTAATGTACCATCAGACCGGCACCGAAGATTATGAACATATCAAGAAAGTATATGAAGGTTCAAAAGTGGAATATGAAGTTTTTCCTTTTACAGACAACATGGAGAAATACTACAATCTTTCAGATGTAGTTATATCGAGGTCTGGCGCTACCACAATCTTTGAGTTGGCTTACTTTAAAAAGGCTGCTATTCTTATTCCTTATCCTTTTTCTGCAGGTCAACACCAGAAGACAAATGCAGCACACGTGGCAAGTCTGGGGGGTGCGTACGTTGTTGATAACGATGAATTAAACGGTAAAAAACTCCATAATTTGCTTTCCAGCCTCATGGAGAACCCTGGCCGTTTGAAGGAAATGGGTAATAACATTGGCAGGCTTTACATCGAAGACGCTGCAGAGCGTATCTTAAAAGAAATAGTGGGGTTTTAGTTGGTATTCCATAAGATAGACAAGGTCCATTTTGTAGGCATTGGCGGGATAGGGATGAGCGGTATCGCTGAGGTTCTTTTAAACCTTGGTTTCAAGGTAACAGGTTCTGATTTGCGTACAACTGAAACGACTGAAAGGCTGCAAGCCCTGGGTGCGAAAATTTTTACAGGGCATAAGGAAGAGAATATCGGCGGTGCTGACGTTGTAGTGGTATCGTCAGCAGTGAGGCCTGATAATCCGGAAGTCCAGAAAGCAAAGGAACTTTTTGTTCCCGTCATTCAGAGGGCTGAGATGCTCGCAGAACTGATGAGGATAAAATACAGCATTGCCGTTGCAGGGGCACACGGGAAAACAACAACCACATCCTTGGTATCAACTATTCTGGCTCATGCAGGACTCGACCCTACATGTGTTATCGGGGGAAGATTAAACAGCCTGGGGAGTAATGCCAAACTGGGAGGCAGCAAGTTTCTCGTTGCAGAAGCCGATGAGAGTGACGGCACATTTCTTCTTCTTTTCCCAACCATCGCGGTGACTACCAACATTGACCTCGAACACCTCGATTTTTATCAAGACATAAACGAGATAAAAGCAGCATTTCTCTCCTTTCTCAACAAGGTACCTTTCTATGGGCTCGATATTATCTGTATCGATAATGCCAACGTTCAAAGTCTTATTCCCCAACTCAAGAGAAGATATATGACTTACGGTCTTTCGAAGCAAGCAGATTTGCGGGCAGAGAACATTTCCTATGACGGATTCATTACTTCATTTAAAGTTTTATACAAAGATAAAGAGATGGGGGACATTGTCCTTGCTCTCCCTGGTATCCATAATGTGGTAAATGCCCTCGCTGCATGTGGGGTTGCCATAGAGCTTGATATACCGTTTCGGAAGGTCAGAGAAGCACTGGAAGGTTTTGGTGGAATTCATAGGCGTCTTGAGATGAAGTGGAATGGTGCAATAAAATTGATTGACGACTATGGTCATCATCCAACAGAGATCAAAGCTACTCTTGCTGCTGTTCGGCAGATGTGGAAGGGACGGATTGTTGTGGTTTTTCAGCCTCACCGATATACACGGACAAAAGCACTCATGGAAGAATTTGCAACTTCTTTTAACGAGGCCGATGTTCTTATTGTGACTGAAATATATGCAGCGTCAGAAGAGAAGATTGAAGGGGTTGACGGGCAGGGGCTTTCAGAAACCATCAGGGCAAGCGGCCACAAAAATGTGATGTTTGCTGCTAGCAAGGAAGATGCCGCAGAGGTAGTGCTTGGCATGGCCCGGGAGGGAGATGTCGTGATTACCCTAGGCGCCGGTGACATTTGCAGGATAGAGGAAAGGTTAAAGGCAGCGTGGAGTGGGCAGGGATAAGAGGATCGATTCTGAAGGACGTTTCAATGAAAAGGTACACATCCATGAGGGTTGGTGGGCCTGTCAGTTATCTGATCTACCCCTGCGACGAAGAGGATTTGGTGACAATTTTACAGGTGGCATGGGAGGAGGGTGTCAAGTATCGATTCCTTGGGAATGGAACAAATATCATTGTCCATGACAGGGGGCTTCGAGAGGTAGTGATAAGGACAACCAGAATGCAACGTGTGGCATACAAAAAAAAGAACAATGGTGCTATTGCGCAAGTGTCAGGGGGAGCATCGCTCAAGGGTTTTATTGTCAATAGTGCACGTCATGGTTTGTCTGGCCTTGAAAGGCTTTATTGGATACCAGGTACCATAGGGGGCGGTATCAAAATGAATGCAGGAAGTTTCGGTTCGAGAATATCGGATTTGTTGGAGAGTGTTCGTATTGTTGATAAAAAGGGAAAGATTGTCTCTTACCTGAAGAGTGAAATGAGGTTTGGGTATCGAGAATCACGGATAGGACCATCCGAATGTGTCCTTGCAGCCTGGTTTTGTTTGCAGAACAGAGATAAAAATGAGATCTGGAAAGATATGGAATATGTTTACGGTGAGCGAAAAAAGAGGCATCCTATGGATTTTCCCTCTGCAGGTTCTGTGTTCAAAAGCGTTGAAGGTAAACCTGCCTGGAAATTTATTGAAAAAGCTGGCCTGAAAGGAACCTCTGTTGGTGGAGCCATGGTTTCAAATAAACATGCAAATTTTATTGTTAATGCAGGAGGGGCAACAGCTCAGGACGTGAAGTTACTTATAGATAAGATAAAACAAGAGGTTTTTGAACAGTCAGGCATAACCCTTGAAGAGGAAGTCGAATTCTGGGGGTTCAATGGATAGGGAGGTTCTAAAAGCACAGAGAGTAGGGGTGCTCATGGGAGGAAGATCTTCAGAACGGGATATTTCTTTCAAGAGCGGCAAAGCAGTTATTCAGGGACTCAAGAGGCGTGGTTACAACGTAACCGCCATTGATGTTGATCCTGATCTTGCCATCAAATTGAAGCGCAAACATATCGGCGCTGCATTTATCGCACTCCATGGCAGGTGGGGAGAGGATGGGTCAGTTCAGGGTTTGCTTGAAATCATGGGGATACCTTACACCGGTTCAGGAGTCCTTGGATCTGCCATGGCCATGGATAAAGTTGTTATGAAAATGATGTTTGAAAGTATGGGCATACCATCCCCGGCTTACACACAGGCAGAAGATGGAGGTACGGTTCATTTTCCACTACCTTTTATAGTGAAACCGGCTAATGAAGGTTCTACTATTGGTATATCAATAGTAAAAAAACAGAAGGAAGTGATGGCAGCGATAAAAAAGGCCCGTATGTTTGATAAAAAAGTGATGATAGAAAAATACATTGAAGGCGACGAGATAACCGTTGGTATCGTTAACGGAGAAGCCCTTCCTGTAGTTCAGGTCAAACCCAGTTCAGGATTCTATGATTTCGAAGCAAAGTATACAAAAGGAATGACAGAATACATAGTGCCTGCAAAGATAGATAAGACCATTGCGAAAAAAGCTGGAGATATTGCCATGGAGGTATATAAGGCATTCGAACTTACCGGGTGCGTCCGCATCGATATGCTGGTAGATGATGACCTTCCCAAGGTTATTGATATCAATACCTCTCCGGGAATGACAGAAACCTCCCTTGTTCCCAAGGCATGGGAAAGCCTCGGGAGGACCTTTGATGAGCTTGTTGAAGCAATCCTCATGGAGGCATCACTGAAGATATGAAAAAGAGCCTTTACACATTATTTCTTATCCCCCTGTGTGTTATATCTATGCTTACTGTTATTTATGTTTTTGCCAAAGACGAACCGCTCTTTTTTCTGAGAAATATCAAGGTAAATGGGATTCAGCACTTGAAGGATCATGACATAATGGGTCGTGCGGCGCCATTTCTCAGAGATAGCCTCTTTAAGATAGACATCTCAGAGATGAAGGATGCAATTCTTACTCACCCTTTCGTGAGGGAAGTGAGGATAAAGAGGGTCTATCCTTTTTCACTTGTCATTGATGTGGATGAGAAAAAGGCATCAGCCTTGTGGGCAGACAGTGAAGGGCAGCTTCATGTTCTTGACGACAATGGCGAGCCCTTTAGAGGTTTTTCCAGGGAAGACAGCAAGGGTCTTATTGTCATCAATGCCAAAGACAAGAATGGTGCAAAGGCTGTGTACAGGCAAATCAATGAATGGTTCCGAGAGGGCATTATAAAAAAGGATGACCTCTCCGATGTTGCATACAGCGAAGGGAACATCACGATCTATGGCTGTGGTTGTGATGATGGGGTAGAAATAATTCTGGGAAAAGAAGATTACACGAGCAGACTTAAGAAAGCAGTGGCTGTTTTACAGGATGCAAAGCAGAGGGGTTTTTTGATAAAGTGTATAGACGCCAGGTTCGAAAAAGGTGCTATCATTAAGGAAAGGCAGGGTTAGCATGGTCACAGAGGATGGACTCCTTGTCGGGCTGGATATAGGCACTACGAAGATATGTGTAGTGGTTGCCAAGATTACTGAAGGCAAGGTGAACATTGTTGGCATTGGCTCTCACCCCTCTACCGGCTTGAGAAAAGGCGTTGTGGTTAATATGGACAGCACCGTCAACTCCATTAAAAAAGCTGTTGAGGAAGCAGAACTCATGGCAGGTATCAAGATTGATTCCTGCCTTGTGGGGATAGCTGGTGCCCATATAAAAAGCTTTAACAGTAATGGTGTTGTAGCTATCAAGGATAAGGAAGTAAGGCCTGATGATGTTGCACGGGCCATCGATGCAGCAAAGGCGGTTGCCATACCTGCCGACAGGGAACTGATCCATGTCATCCCTCAGGAATATATCATTGACGATCAGGATGGTATTAGAGATCCCATAGGCATTACCGGGGTCAGGCTTGAGGTGAAGACTCATATCGTGACAGGAAGCGTTTCTTCTGCGCAAAATATTGTTAAATGCTGCAAGCTTGCAGGGTTGAACGTTGATGACATCATTCTCGGACAACTTGCCTCATCAGAAGCGACATTGACGCCTGAAGAGAAAGAGATCGGGGTTGCTCTTGTTGACATCGGTGGAGGGACGAGCGATATCGCTGTCTTCATCAACGGTGCAATAAAGTTTACTTCAGTTCTTCCGTACGGTGGCAACAATATAACCAATGACATTGCCATTGGTCTCAGGACCCCTCTTGAGGAGGCAGAAAAGATTAAAAAGAAATATGGATGTGCCTTTGCAAATATGATAGGAGCCAATGAAACGATAGAAGTTCCAAGCGTAGGTGGTAGAAAACCCAGAACACTCATGAGAAAAACCCTTGCCGATATCATCGAGCCAAGGGTTGAGGAGATATCCTCTCTTATCTACCAGGAGATCAAGAAGTCCGGCGCTGAGCGGCTTCTTGCTTCTGGGGTTGTCATTACTGGAGGATGTGCAAACCTTGAAGGAATTGCTGAGCTGGCAGAAAACATTTTCAACCTCCCTGCAAGGAGGGGTTATCCCATAGGCCTCGGGGGCCTTGTTGATGTTGTAAATAATCCAATATATGCCACCGGTGTTGGGCTTCTTGTTTATGGATTTAAAAACTCAAGAGTTCGTAAGCATGGTTTTAAGAAGGGTACACGTTTTAAAGATTTTTTGAATAGCAGAAAATTACTCAATAGAATGAGAGACTGGTTTAAAGAAATTTTCTAAGGAGGTGTGGGGTGAGCAACGTATTCTTCATGGACGAAACGAACGGATTTTCGGCAAAATTAAAGGTTGTAGGTGTTGGCGGAGGTGGATGCAACGCGTTGAATAACATGGTTGAAGCCGGTGTACAGGGTGTTGAGTTTGTTGCTATCAATACGGATGTGAAATCGCTTAGTATGTGCAAGGCACCTGTTAAGATACAGATTGGTTCAAAACTCACCCGGGGTCTCGGGGCTGGAGCAGATCCTGAGGTAGGGAAAAAGGCTGCACTCGAGGATGTTGAAAAAATAAGAGATCATCTGGCTGGAACAGATATGGTTTTTGTGACGTGCGGATTGGGAGGCGGAACAGGAACAGGAGCGTCACCGGTAATTGCAGAGATCTCAAAGGAATTGGGTGCTCTAACCGTTGCCATAGCAACAAAACCCTTTGCATTTGAAGCGAGGGCTCGAATGGAGCAAGCAGAACGTGGCGTTGCACAGTTGAGAAATTCTGTAGACTCACTCATAACTATCCCGAATCAGCGTCTTCTTTCCATCGGCGGAAAACATATGACAGTCATGGAGGCATTTTTTAAAGCGGACGAAGTGCTTCTCAATGCAGTGCGCAGTATTTCTGATCTGATTGTGGGCTCAGGCTATGTGGTTGTGGATTTTGCAGATGTGAAGACTATTATGGCAGAACGGGGTATGGCTATAATGGGCGTTGGCATGGCTTCTGGAGAAAACAGGGCAAGAGATGCTGCACAAAAGGCAATATCAAGCCCCCTTTTAGAGGATATCTCGATCCATGGGGCACGGGGTGTTCTGATCAATGTGACCGGAAATACTGACATTACTCTGGCCGAGGTAAACGAAGCATCCACTTTGATCCAGGAGCAAGCCCATGAAAATGCAAAGGTAATCTGGGGGCTTGTGTTTGACGACAGCATGGACGACTCGGTAAGAATAACAGTTATTGCAACAGGCTTCGAGGAGCAGATCATATCTGAATCAGACAATGTTGAATCTTTTCCACGGTCGAAGCTTTTTGTGGAGGATGAGAATGTGCCCCCTTTCCAGAGAAAGAAGATCGCTATCGACTACAAGGAAATAAAAGCAAGAAGCGACAACATCGACATAGATGATGATAGGCTCGATATACCGACATTCCTCAGGAAGCAAGCAGACTGACTCAGTTAAAAATGAAAAGTTAGAAGCAGAAGAAAGCAGAGCCGGGGATTCAGAGTTAAGAGCAAGATAATAAAAGTTTTTGAATAATGCATTGCTCTTTATAACACCACATGTATTTAGCTATCACTTGATTTTTATACTCTCTGCCTCCTCGTACTCTCTGTCAAAGCTCTATGATACAGCGAAAGCCTCGTAAGGAAAACCGCCTAATACGAAGGCAACGTTTTGCCAACGAAAAGGGCGTTATCTCTAAGCGGTGGCACGGTAAAATCCCTGTGTGCTTAGTTTTCCCCAACACATACTACATAGGGATGTCGAATCTTGCCCTCCACATCTTGTACACAACTTTGAACAGCCATTCAGATATTGTGTGCGAGCGCTGTTTTTTTGATGAAAAAGAACAGTTGCGTTCTTTCGAGAGTGGTAAACCTCTCACATCGTTTGACCTCGTTTTTATAACTCTTTCTTTTGAGCTCGATTTTGTTAATATTCCAAAAATCCTGAATTGCGGTAGATTAGCTGTGTTGGCGTCAGAGAGGAAGGAAGGTGACCCTATTGTGGTTGCAGGCGGCATTTGTGTGATGGCAAACCCTGAACCAGTAAGCAAGTTTATCGATCTTTTCATCCTTGGAGATATAGAGGCGACAGTGCCTTTATTCATGAAAAAATATTTGGACACAACTGGTAAGAATAGACATGATGTAATACAGGCATTGAGCGGTTTTAAGTGGGTCTACAATCCAGTCGCTTTGGATGTGTCATACGCTTCCGATGGAACTATTGGGGATTTTAAGCCACATCACCATTTCATAACTATCGAAAATTACAGGGGTAAAAACCTTGGCTCGTCTGCGATCATCACAAGAGAGACAGAGTTTGCAAACATGTTCCTTGTTGAAGGTACACGGGGGTGTCCGTCACAGTGCCCATTCTGTCTTCTCGGTAACATGTATCCATTTAACTATGATAGGGTAGAGAGGTTTCATCCAGATATCGAAGATATAGGAATAATCGGCGGCGGTGTCTCCTATCATCCCCGCCTGGTGGATATTATTAAAGCCATGAAAAAAGAAGGAAAACATATCCACCTTCCATCCCTCAGAGTGGATGAGACCACAACACAACTGGTCGAGTTGATCCAAGACGAAATAAAAACCTTAACCTTCGGCATTGAGGCGGGAAGCGAACGTTTGCGAAAGTTTATCGGAAAACCACTGACTGATGATGAAATCTATGAGAAACTTGAAACAATCCTTGTCATTAAACCATTTAACCTAAAGCTTTATTTTATGATCGGACTTTACGGTGAGGATAAGAAGGATCTTGAGGACATTATCAGCATGGTGAAGCATATCCATCATATTATGGTTAAAACTGGCGCGCCCAAAGGTATTATGGGATCAATCACAGTACATGTGAGCCCCTTTGTCCCCAAGGCATTTACTCCATTCCAGTGGCTGCCCATGGAAGAGATGGATGCGCTGAAAGGCAAGATTGCATGGCTCAAAAAGGGGTTGACACGAGTGGGCAACACCTACTTTACCCACGAGTCAGTGAAATACAGCGTTGTCCAAGGTATTCTTGCCAGAGGAGACAGGAGGGTGGGAGATGTGATCCTTCGCCTTGCCAGAGGGGATAGCTTCAACAAGGTCATGAGGGAAAGCCCTCTGAACCTTAACTTCTATGTTCATAGAGAGAGAAACAAAGACGAGCTCTTTCCGTGGGATTTCATAAAGGGCAGGCAGACGAAAAGCACTCTGTGGAAGCGGCTGGGAGCGCTCAAATGCGGCTTGTAGCCGATAGCAAAGGAAAAGACTAAAGTAGAATGATATATTCTGGATTTTCAATAGGGACGAGCATGGCATCGGATTCCCCACAAACACGCTCATTCGCTCCAGCGGCTCCACTTGCTCGTGTTCACCTTTGGAACTTTTGCGTCCGTAAAAGACCGGGCTTCCTCTCTTCTCAACAGTTTTTCACGAAAACCCGATACTGTCAAACATAAAGTCATGGGGCCCTCGAATACACCATAATTGTGAAGGTGCAGCCTCAAGAATCGAACAGAGTTGTTTTGAGTCTCTTGGATATGACAGCTTTTTCTTGTCGTCATATGTCCCCCTCTATAAGGCATCGTGTATTAGTCAATACTTTTCCTGACACTCCTTTCATTCATGCTGTCTTCTCATACCCGATCATTTTCTCCCTAATCATGGGAAGAGCGTCCAGAAAGGTCTGCATGGGTGTCTTCCCGTATCAGTACCTCCCGGAATGGGGTTGTTGTTCATTATACTGTTTTAGTCATGCATCAAGGTCTCTCTGGAGTTCTTCAATGGATTTGTAGACCTTGGTTCTGAACGCCACCTGATAGAATTCGTTCAGGACGGTCCGCTGGAACCGTTCACAGATGCCATTCGTTTGTGGTGACTTTGTCTCCGTTTTTGTATGTTCGATTCCTTCTATACCGAGATAGAGCTTGTATTCATGGTATTCTCTGTTGCTGCAGTATTCATACCCTCTGTCGGTGAGGATTCTCAAGAGAGGGATATCGTGTTCTTCGAAGAAAGGAACGACGCAGTCCTTCAGCAGATACGCAGCAACAAGGTCATTTTTCCTGTCTTAGAGCTTGGCCATTGCCACCGTGGCGTAGGTATCGATGAAGGTCTGCTGGTAGATCTGGCCGACACCCTTCAGATTGCCCACACAGAAGGTACCCTGGGGGCCCAGGTAACCCGGATGTTAGGTTTCGATCTCTCCGTGAGCTTCCTTCTCGTCCTTTGCCTTTTCCAGCGCTTTTAGTTGGTCTTCCGTGAGGATGATGTTGTCCTGGACGGCCTTCGCCTCGAGGGCGTTGAGGCACTTTTTGAAGGTCTTGAGGTCATGGCGCTGCCAGACACACCGGACACAGGACGGAGAGACAAAGACGCCCTGGCGCCTCAGTTCATTGGAGACACGAAGTTGTTTGTCCCCAGGCCGGTTTCTCAATAGCCATCAGACATACCCGGTCCTCTACCTCCATGGCTACTCTGTTCTTGGGGCAGGGTTTTCATCGGGTGAGCTCCTGCAAGGCCAACTATCCGCCCCGGTCATAAAGTTCTTTGAACCGGTAGGAGCTGTCCCGTGAGTAGCCGAATAGCTTGCATGTCCTGGAGACGTTCCCCAGCTCCCCTGCAAGCTATAAGAGCCCTGCTTTGTTCTTGATCGCTTTTTCCTGCGTTGTTATCTGTGTCATTCCTACTTGATCTGTTTTCTTTTATCGGAGGAATGTCAGATTACGTTTAGACTAATTCATCTGGCTATAATTCTCCCTGGTATCAGATTTTTAGGCGTTCCCATCTCAAACTTCTTTTGATGATGCATGTTGATAACCTGGTCCTCATATGACTTTGTGGCCATGTTCTCCCATATCATTTTCTTCATATGTATCAAAGGTAGGCTTTTGTAAATCTTTCTCAAAAGGACGGTCAAGTCAAATTTGACAGATCTGGCTGGTACCCCTGATATCCCGATCTCCTCTGGTAGTTCTGCCGGCGAAAGCGTTTCGACTATTCGGGGTAGCGAGATGAGTTCTCTGGAGACGGAGCATCAGGTTCTCTTGATGCACATTTCTTAGCTGTTACTGAATGCTGGTTTTTTCAAACACGAATTGGGCTTCCAGTGGGGCACGTGGTAACGGTGAGGCTGCTGATGCCTAAGGAGATGAGGGCGGAATAACCGGCTTGGTAGTCCTCGTTGTCTTAACAGGTCTTGTTGCTACTATCTTGGGGGGGGGTGCAATCTACGTTATTATACAAGTCCCTGCAATCCTATCGGAGGCAGCCTTTGGGGGGGCGCTGGGGCCCCATCTCTCGCAAAGAAGACTCGAATGGTCAATGATGAGAATTGAACGGGCAGCTTGTTTAAGGTAACAAGAATACCGTTTGCTGTTATGCTTGATGGGGCAATCCTGTGTGCAACCTCTTGCATGAGCACGTCCCGGGAGGTGCATCGTCACATGGATATTTTGAAAGGGCTTACGGTTTGATCCAGTCAATGGCGTAAAAAGGGCGGGTTTTGACTATTGCCGTATTGGCTTGAGACGCATAAGCGAAAAGCGCAACTATCCCTGAGGGTTGACGAGAAGCTCAAAGCATACATAGATTAATCTCGTGGCAAATAGATGGAAAGGAGGTTTCCGATGCCTGCATGGTATATGGCAATAATGATGG
>Ga0255341_1000259_pt1 | contig 96062 bp, 76 predicted proteins | sample wastewater_treat_8_FD_192418 | JGI IMG/M metagenome (GOLD analysis project Ga0255341, IMG submission 192418) | Wastewater microbial communities from Lulu Island WWTP, Vancouver, Canada - plant12 | ecosystem: Engineered > WWTP > Wastewater > Unclassified | place: Canada: Vancouver, British... | reverse complement strand
TGTCATGTCCTGAAATAGGTTTACACCTAAAACAGGACAGATTATGACAAAACAACAGAGAACAGTAGTACGGTACAGCGATTGTTTTAAATTGCAAGTAGTAGAAGAGATTGAAAAGAATGGTTTAAGTATTGGAGCATGTCGTCAAAAATATGGTATTGGTGGTGCCTATACTATTCAAAAATGGCTTCTTCAATTTGGTAAACAACATTTATTAAACAAAATTGTTCGCGTGGAAACAAGAGAAGAAATAGATGAATTAAAGCGTCTTCGAGCAGAGAACAAAGCTTTAAAAGAGGCATATGCAGAGCTTTCTTTGCATCACAAATGTTCTGAAAAGGTCATAGAAGTAGCAGATGAACTTTTTGATTTGGACTTAAAAAAAAAGTACGAACAAGAGTTATCGATTTACTTCAAGGGGAAGAAGCGGTAGTGTCCCTGTGTGGATACTTTGGCATAACCCGTCAGGCGTTTTACAAAAGCAGGAAGCGTGTTGAAAAGGAGGAGCTTAAAGAGGCTCTGATTGTTGAATTGGTTCAAGAGAAGAGACGTGAGTTGCCACGTTTGGGTGGTAAAAAACTCTATCATTTGCTTCAAGAGGATTTATCTGCAATTGGCAAGATAGGGAGAGATAAGTTCTTTGATATACTCGGTCAAAATGATTTGCTTGTAAGGCCGAAAAGGAGTTACACTAAAACGACCAACTCTTTTCATCATTTCCGCAAGTGGAAAAATCTGATAAAAGACTTGGCTGTAACGCGTCCAAATCAAGTATGGGTTAGTGACATAACCTATATACGTACACTTGCAGGATTTGTGTATTTATTTTTGACAACGGATCTTTATTCCCGCAAGATAGTAGGCTGGTCATTAAGTCGCAGTTTGAGTATTGAAGGCGGGATTGATGCTCTGAAGATGGCACTTATTAGTTGTGTGAATAAACTTGAGTCGTTGATACATCACTCGGACAGAGGTATACAGTATTGCAGTAAGGATTACGTAGAGATGCTTCAAGGGGCTGGAATAGCTATCAGTATGACCGAGGAGAATCATTGTTATGAGAATGCTGTAGCAGAGCGTGTTAACGGCATATTAAAGGATGAATTTTACTTGGATGCTACATTTAATGATTTCGAACAAGCTCTTTCAGCCACCGAATCGGGAATAAGAAATTACAACGAGAAACGTCCGCATTGGTCATTGGATCTGCGAACTCCATCACAGGTTTACAATCAATCGGGAGCAGCATAAAATAAAAGAAAAACAAAAAATAATTTTTTGAAAATGGTCGCAAATATAAGTCGAAAGCTAAATCAAGTAAAGGTCAAGCCCTACGGGTTTGCTAAAAAAATCTCCATCCGTCAACTGCCGGATAGTATTTTTTCGCAAAACCTTGACTTAACTTACCTTTCTAACTTGACAAAATGGCTATCAATTTCAAAAAAAGAAAAAGAAATAAGTATAACAAAATGTGTAAACTTTTTTTAGGACGAGACAAATATGAAAAAATCTGTTTTACACGAAAAAAGTTTTAATTTTGCGATTAGATGCACAAAACTTTATCGATACCTTGTGGATAATAAAAGGGATTTTATTATTTCGAAACAATTTTTACGAAGTGGAACTGCCATTGGGGCATTGATTCATGAAGGTAAATACGCTGAAAGTAAATTAGATTTTATTCATAAATATGCTATTGCATTAAAGGAGTGTAATGAGACAATTTATTGGTTGGAATTATTATATCGTACAGACACATTAATGATGAAGAATACACAAGTATAATAACTGATGCACAAGAAATTAAAAAGATATTATCTTCAAGTATCCTAACAGTTAAAACATCACTCAAAAAATCAAATCATGAGTAAAAATATTCATCGTTCTTAGTTTTTAGTTCTTAGTTCTTAGTTCAACATGATCACCATAATCAAGCCCAAAAACCGTTTATTTGAGGTCGATTTTAAAGAGCTCTGGCAGTACCGTGATTTGTTTTCGATGTTTATCAAGCGGGATATTGTAACGCAGTATAAACAGACTATTCTCGGACCGACTTGGTATCTCGTACAGCCTATATTGACTACCATTATGTACATGGTGGTGTTTGGCGGTATTGCAAAAATCAGTACGGACGGATTACCGCAGCCTTTGTTCTACCTGTCGGGTGTTGTATTGTGGCAGTATTTTTCCGATTGTCTGAATAAAACATCCTCCACTTTTATTGCCAATCAGCATATCTTTGGGAAAGTCTATTTTCCGAGGTTGATTGTACCTTTATCGACCGTGACCTCCAATTTGGTGCGTATGGGCATACAGTTTATACTCTTTATAGCTGTATATATTTATTACGTTATCATTGGTGCAGCCGTGCAGCCCAATGCTTATGCATTTTTATTTCCGGTGTTAATCATTATGTTGGCGGGATTGTCTTTAGGTTTTGGCATCATTATTTCTTCTATGACCACCAAATACCGTGACTTGACTATCCTGTTTACTTTTATTGTTCAATTATGGATGTATGCTACTCCCGTGATTTATCCGATGAGTACAATGCCCGAAAAATACAGATGGGTTATTGAGCTTAACCCCCTCACTTCCATCTTCGAAGCCTTTAAATATGGTATGCTTGGGGTGGGTGAGTTCTCATGGGGAAGTTTGGCCTACAGTTTTGTGTTTACAGTAGTATTGTTAGGAACCGGAGTGGTGGTGTTTAATAAAGTGCAGCGGAGTTTTATGGATACGGTGTAGATGATGTTTAATGTTTAATGTTTAATGTTTAATGTTTAATGTTTAATGTTTAATGTTTAATGTGTAATGTGTAGTGATGGCTCGAAAGAAAACATACAGTTTTGAAAAGTTAGAAGTATATAATGATGCACGGGAATATGTTAAGAAAATTTATTTATTGACAGAGGTTTTTCCGGATAAAGAACGATTTGGGTTGACTTCTCAAACACAAAGAGCGTCAGTCTCTGTCGTGTCTAATAGTTGAAGGAACATCAAGAACATCAAATAAAGAAAAAGAAAGATTTATTGAAGTAGCATACGGTTCGTTATTAGAAAGTTATTGTCAGTTGCAAATTGCCGTGGATTTGAATTATATTACTGCAGAACAATTAGATGAGATACAATTACAAATTAATAAAATAGCCAACAAGCTCAGTGCATTAAAACGTAGCTATGCCAACACTCAACGTTAAACACTCAACATTACACATTCAACATTAAAAATGGTCGCAATAGATTTTGAAAATATCTCCAAACAATACCGCCTGGGACTGGTTTCCACCCGTACTTTGAGTCACGACTTGAATCGCTGGTGGCAGATGAATATTTTGGGTAAAGAAGATCCATACCTGAGAATAGGCGATGTGAATGTTCGCTCCTCTAAAGGCGAAAGTGAGTATGTGTGGGCATTGAAAGATATAAATTTAAAAGTAGAACAGGGGGATGTGTTAGGTATTATTGGGAAAAATGGTGCAGGAAAAAGCACCTTGCTGAAAATTCTTTCCAAGGTTACTTCACCCACTACGGGAACGATTAAAGCCCGTGGACGCATAGCATCTTTATTGGAAGTTGGTACAGGTTTTCACCCTGAAATGACAGGCAGGGAAAATATCTACATGAATGGTGCTATTATGGGCATGACTAAAGCGGAAATCTCTCATAAACTAGACGAAATCGTTGATTTTGCCGGTGTGGAGCGATACATTGATACTCCTGTAAAACGTTACAGTAGTGGAATGACTGTTCGTCTGGGGTTTGCGATTGCTGCACACTTGGAACCGGAAATCCTGGTGGTAGATGAAGTACTTGCGGTAGGTGATGCCGAGTTTCAGAAAAAAGCCATTGGTAAAATGCAGGATGTAAGTAAAGGAGGGGGGAGAACGGTGTTGTTTGTGAGCCATAATATGACGGCTGTTAAAAGTCTTTGTAGCAAGGGCATAATACTCGAAAACGGAATGATAAAAGAAAAGGGTGCTATCGACCCTATCGTAAGCCGTTACTTAAAAGGTGATAGCTTGGTAGAAAATCATAAACGCTGGAACGCGCCGACGATTGCTGAAAATGGGTTTGAACTTTTGGAAATAGGTGTGAGACGACAAGGTGGAGATTTTTTTGACACTATGCGTGTAGATGAGCCAATCGAAATCGTAATACGCTATCGACTTAATGAACCCAAAAAGATGTTTCATCTTACGCTACACTTTAAAGATGAGAGTGGCAATAAGTTGTTTTCTGACTCTATTTCTCGCGAAAACGATTATGATTTCTTTCATAACAAAGGTGAATATGAAGCTAAAGTAAGAGTACCGGAAAATTTTTTTAACTGGGGTGTATTTTCAATTGATCTCTATGTTGTTGAAGATCGTAGAAGTGCCTTTATAGTTGAAGACGACATCGTTTCGTTTACTTTAGTCAATGCTGAAATTGCTATTGAGAACTGGATGGGACGTGAACCGGGTGAGATTACACCACATTTTAAGTGGTCAGAAAAATGTATTTAATAAAAAGACAAAATTATGAATAATAAAATCACCGTTACTCAGCCACTTTTACCTCCGTTAGAGGAATTTATTCCTTATTTGGAGGATATTTGGCAGCGTAAGTGGCTTACCAACAACGGACACTATCATCAAAAGTTGGAGCAGGCATTGTCTGACTACTTAAAAATGCCTTACCTTAGCCTTTTTACCAACGGTACACTGCCCATCATAGTGTCTTTGCAAGCATTGCGGATAACGGGTGAAGTTATTACTACACCGTACAGTTTTGTGGCAACAACCCATTCGCTTTGGTGGAACGGGATTAAGCCTGTTTTTGTTGATGTTGACCCCATGACGGGAAATCTTGATCCTGAAAAAATAGAGGCAGCTATAACGCCTAAGACCACAGCTATCATGCCTGTGCATGTCTATGGCAATCCTTGCGATACGAAGCGTATCAAGGAAATTGCAGATATCTACGGATTGAAGGTGATTTATGATGCTGCACATGCTTTTGGAGTGGAGATAAATGGAAAATCTATTTTGGAGGTAGGTGATATGGCAACACTTAGTTTCCACGCAACTAAAACCTACAACACCATGGAGGGTGGCGCTTTAGTTTGCCATGATGCAGAAACAAAACAGCGTATTGACTATCTGAAAAATTTTGGATTTGCAGGTGAAACAACCGTTATAGCTCCCGGTATCAATGGAAAAATGGATGAGGTACGTGCTGCTTACGGTTTACTACAACTAAAGTATGTGGACAAAGCTATTTTACAGCGTCAACAAGTAGCAAAGATATATCGAGAAGAGTTGAGCGGTGTAAAGGGCATTTCGTTTATGACAGATATGCAAGGTGTTAAGCACAACTACTCATACTTCCCCATATTTGTAGACGAAGCTGCCTATGGAATGACTCGTGATGAGCTTTACTTCAAACTTCAAAAGAAAAACATATTTGGCAGACGATATTTCTATCCGCTGATCAGTGAATTTGCTACTTATCGTGGGTTACCCTCTGCCAAGAAAGCGAACTTGCCAAATGCTCATAGATTGGCTGACAGCGTGATTTGTCTGCCGATATATAATGAGTTAAAAGAAAAAGAATTATCTGGTATTATAAGCATTATAAAATAATGATAATTAGAAATATACTGGTTTTTCCATGTGGTTCAGAAATCGGGTTGGAAGTCTTTCGTTCGGTTAGATACTCATCTCACTTTAACTTAATAGGTGGAAGTAGTGTTGATGATCATGGTAAATTTGTATTTTCAAATTATATTGGTGACATACCCTTTGTAGATTCACCTTTTTTCATAAAAAAAATAAAAGAAATTGTCAGAGATAAGAAAATTGACGCTATATATCCCACAATGGATAGTGTCATTGCTGTATTAAAAAAACATGAAAAAGAGATAGGTTGCCACATTGTGTCTTCTGATGTTGAAACGGTTGAGATTTGTTTGTCTAAATCAAAAACCTACAAGGCATTAGGTGGGGTAGTTAAGACACCAAAAGTTTTTGAGCAACACAAAATAGATGTTTTTCCGGTTTTTGCAAAGCCTGACATAGGATATGGATCACGTGGAGTTAGATTAATTTCATCAAAGCGTGAGTTGGAAGAATATAATAAAAAAAACTCAAATGTGTTGTATTGCGAATATCTACCCGGAGATGAATATACAGTTGATTGTTTTACAGATAAGAATGGCAAACTAATGTACTATTCACCTAGAGAAAGAAGAAGAATTCAAAAAGGAATTAGTGTAAATACACTGGAAGTTTCTGACAATAACGGAGAATTTAAGAAAATAGTTAAGAAAATAAATGATAGGATCAAATTTAGAGGTGCATGGTTTGTACAACTGAAAAGAGATGAGAACAAAGTACTCACAATTCTCGAAATTGCCGCTCGTTTTGGAGGGTCTTCTTCGTTAAGTAGAGCAAAGGGGGTAAATTTTTCACTATTGTCCTTGTATGACGCTTTTGGTTGTGAAACTAAAATAATTCAGAACGACTATGTTGTTGAGCTTGATAGAGCTTTGAATAACAAATATAAAATAGACTTGTTTTTCGATGAGGTTTTTGTTGATTTTGACGATTGTATCATAATAAAAGAGGAAATCAATACCAATTTGATATCATTTATTTTTCAATGTATCAGTCGTAATATTAAAATAACTTTGTTAACTCGACATAAAAACAACATTGAAACTTCATTGAAAAAATACAGAATTTTAAATATTTTTGATCGTATTATTCACATTAGGGATACAACTCCTAAATCACACTACATCGACAATGAAAATTCTATTTTGATTGACGATTCTTTTGCAGAGCGTCAAGATGTATGGAAAAACAAAAAAATTGCTGTATTTAGTCCGGATATGGTTGAATGTTTAATCAATTAAATGTCAACCTAGTGCCACTTAATAATTTAGTAAAAAAGATGGACATTTTGTTTTAAGGCTACCATCAGTGACAGTTGATTTTAGGTAATGAATACGATAATTAAAAAAATAAAACAGAAAAAAGTGAAATAGACCCACTGAAAGAATACAGTCGATAACGTGACAGGCAAATTTTTTACAAAATAAAAAAGTAAAAAACATGGAAAAAAAAGTTTCAGAGTATGATGAAGTAGTTTATCAAAAAATACGTACCAATGTGAGTGATTTTATAAAGCAGCAAGCCGCCATTTACGACTCAGGTTTAGTAAAGTTGCTTGATATTGCACCTCAGGTTCATGCGGGTGCAAGACAGTTCTTTAAAAAGGCTCATATCTTTACAGCAGATATTGATGAAAAATCAGGTGCTGATTATATAATGGATATTTGTAAAAACAACGAAAAAGTAATTCCGGAATCAACATTTGATATTATTGTTTGTACTGAAGTATTGGAACACACCTTAAATCCTTTTTTAGCTATACGGGAAATACATAGATTATTAACACCGGGAGGTTTATTGCTTATGTCAACTCCATTTGATTTTCGTATTCATGGACCTTTACCTGATTGTTGGAGATTTACAGAACATGGAATTAAGGCTTTATTAAGTGATTTTAAAACAATTGAAATTAAAGCACTAGAAAATGAAAACAGATTTTTAATGCCTTATCACTATACAACAGTTGCGAAAAAATAAATAATGAAAAATGTATTTTTACATGAAATATTTATAGTAATCTTATTGAAAAATGACATCGTTTTCTAATAAGAAAGGACTATCAAACACAATGAAGTAAAGTTTTTTTATATGAAGAGTGAAGTAAAAGACGTGTTAGTCTCTGTTGTGATGATTACCTACGGACACGAGAAATTTATTAAGGAAGCTATTGACGGTGTGTTAATGCAAGAATGTGATTTTCAGTATGAATTGATAATAGCAAACGATTGTTCGCCGGATGATACAGATAGAATCGTACTTAATATTATCAGTAAGACAGAAAAGGCGAATAGAATTAAATACGTTAGGCATACTGTGAATAAAGGTATGAATGAAAACTTCCTTTGGGCTTTGCACCAGGTTCGTGGTAAGTATGTTGCTTTATGTGAAGGTGATGACTATTGGACCGACCCATTTAAATTGCAAAAGCAAGTTAATTATTTGGAGAAATATAATGATGTGGGCTTGTGTTATACTGATTTCAACGCCTTGGATACTATAAACAAATTAACACATAATTCTGTTTTTAAAAATAGTATTGAGCCATTCTATCAGTCGAAAAGTTTTGAAGACCATTTGTTACGCAAAGGGTATTTAGCACCGATGACATGGGTTTTTCGTAAGGATTTAATAAAATACTTTCCAAGAGAAGGTTTTGTTGATGCGAGTTTTGCTATTGCATTAGATGTTTTCAAAAATTCTAATATTGTATTTTTACCCCTTGTCACTGCTGTTTACAGAATGCATATTGGAAGTGCGTCTCGTCCCAAAAGTATAGAACAGGTTTTTAAACGACATAAAGGAGTGTTTGATACTCAACTACACTACATTAAGAAATACAAGGTAGATGATAAAATATTGGAGTTAAAAATAAAATTGAATTCTTATATAGAGTTATTACCATTTTCTCTTCAGTTGAACGATAATGATTTTACAGAAAAAGCAATTGATGATTTGCAAAATTTAGGGATAAACATCAAGCCATTGTTTAATATGGCTTTCGATTCAATAAGGATCAGTCGTTCACGAGCATATCGCTTAGGTCGCATTTTATTAAAACCGATTAAAATTATTTGGTCAATCTTTAAATAATTGCTCTAATAATTTATTCAATTCAATAGAAGAACTATAAGTAAAAAAAGAATATAGTAAAAAATGGTGTCCGTAGCACTCTGCACATACAACGGCGAAAAATATATTAGGGAACAGTTGGAGTCAATTCTGGATCAGACTTGTAAAGTAGATGAAGTAGTAATATCAGATGACTGTTCAATGGATAATACTATTGAAATTATAAGAAATATAGAAAGTAGAACTGATATACCCATATATATACATCAAAATAATACAAATATAGGTGTCATCAGAAATTTTGAAAAAGCGATATCGTTGTGTAAAGGAGACACTATATTACTTTCAGACCAGGACGATATTTGGTATCCGGATAAAGTTGAGAGTATTATTAATTGGTTTCATGAAAATCCCGACAAAGAAGTACTATTTACTGATGCAGATCTTATAGACGAAAATAGTGAATATTTAAAGAGTACCTTATGGCAAATAATAGGTTTTAACCGGAAAATCCAGGAGGTATTTGACAATGGAATCGGCTATGAGATATTTTATAGAGATAACATCGCCACAGGAGCTACTATGGCGTTTCGTGGAGAGATATATAAAACTTTTAGTAGTTATTGCAAGCATGCTCTTCATGATGAAGCTATATGTTTTATAGCTTTAAATGAAGATAAACTTGGATATTGTACAAAAAAGACTATTAAATATCGCATACATAGCTCTCAGGTTTGTGGAGTAGGTGTAATAGGCAATAGTCAAAGCATATGCTACAAGGCTGTAAACAATCCAATGCCGGACAGACTTATAGATATAAAATTAAGCCATAGGCTGATAGAGCGAAAAAACTTTATAGAATATCGCAAGAAAGCACACACATCACCATTCGGTGTATTTAAAGTGATGATTAAATGGGAAAAATATTCCAAAATGTATGAAAAATATACTTTTGAGTTTATGAGATACGATATCAGACAGAATTTAATTAATATAAAAACTAAGATGAAAAGCATTTTTGCTAATAAGTGCTAATACGTATGATAAAAGTTTCCGCAATTCTCCCCAACTACAACCATGCTCAATACTTGCCCAAGCGCATTGAAAGTATATTAAATCAGACCTTTCAGGATTTTGAGTTGATAATACTTGATGATTGTAGTACCGACAATAGCAGAGAGCTACTTGAGGTATATCGAAATCACCCGAAGGTATCTAATTTGGTTTTTAATGAGAAAAACAGTGGGAATCCTTTTTATCAGTGGTATAAAGGCATAAAACTGTCTAAAGGTAAATATATTTGGATTGCGGAAAGTGACGATTGGGCAGAACCTGATTTTTTAGAGAATCTGGTTCCGGTAATGGAACAAAATCCATCTGTAGGTCTGGCTTACAGTAATAGTATTATCGAAATTAATGACGTCGTTACAGACGATTTTGCAACGGTAAAGAACAAACGATACCAAACATCGCATTGGGCGGAGCCTTATCTTATATCAGGTGCTGATGAGATAAGACAATTTTTGCTCAGAGATTGTACTGTCAACAATGCAAGTGCTGTTCTAATGAGAAGGGAATTGCTGTTAGATATCTTTCCAATACACGAGCTGTTCAGATTTTCGGGAGATTGGTATTGCTACCTGCGGATTGCTGCGGTTGCAGACGTTTACTATACAAACAAAAGTTTGAACCATTATAGGGAGCACAAATCAAACACTTCTAAATCTGCCGGTTATAACTATATAAAAGAGGTTTTTTATATATACGATTGGATACTGAAAAACGATGTAGTTAAACGTGAACAAGCAAAAGTCACTTTTAGTCTTTATATAAGTGATTTATACTCAGGGGATAATAAGTGGCATATAGATAAAGGTTTCAAAAAACTGAGTAAAATTAACGGTTTTTTATATAGAGTTTTTCTACAAAAAACTATAAAAATGTCAATTAGAAGATTTGCTAATAACCTTTTCAAATCACATTTTTTTTAGAATGACTCCTCGTGTTAGCATATTAATGCCCGTTTATAATAACGGCGACTATGTGGCTGAAGCCATAGAAAGTATGCTTTGTCAGACTTTTACGGATTTTGAGCTGATAGTATTAGATGATTGTTCTACAGACCATTTATGTGATGTTATTACTTGTTTATCTTGCGATAGTTTCGTAAATTATACGAAGAAAATAAAAAAAACTTAGTGTTATTTACGAAAATTGTGATATTTTTGCAGTGCAAATACAATAAGTAGATAATGAAAGATATAATAAAATCGGTAATAGTTGAATTTCAGCAGCGAGAGTTACCTTTGCTCAAACGACGTTTAATCAACATTCGTCACGATATTCCTATGATAACTACGCTTATAGGTTCGCGACGAAGTGGGAAAACTTATCTGCTCTATCAAGTAGTGTCGAAACTTTACGAACAAGGTATTGAAAGGCGTAATGTACTATTCATTAATTTTGAAGACGATAGGCTTAATTTTTCATCATTCACAGACTTAGACCTAATATTGCAATCATTTACAGAATTATATCCTGACATAAAACTTGCAGACACCTATTTTTTCTTTGACGAAATACAAAATGTGGATGGTTGGGAACGTTTTGTGAGACGGATTTTCGACAATTATTCTAAACATATATTTGTAACAGGCTCAAATTCACGTCTTTTGAGTACAGAGATAGCAAGCTCATTACGCGGCCGCAATGTGATATATACCGTCTATCCGCTTTGTTTCAAAGAGTATATGGATTTCTTAGAGACACCTTATAACATCATAAATCCACAAAATCGTTCGCTTGTTTTGGCGCAGTCCAAACGTTTTCTGACTGAGGGTGGATTTCCGGAAGTGATTGATTTTGACTATGATACACGCATTAATGTATTGCAAAGTTACTATAACACCATGATGTACCGCGATATTGTAGAACGTTATTCTATAGGCGATGTAAGTCTGTTTCGTTTTTTTCTCAAAAAGATATTTGCAAATATTACAAAACCACTATCAATCAACAAAATATATAACGAACTAAAATCGCAAGGTTACAAAGTAAGTAATAATTACTTGTACGATTACGAGCAGTATGTTTATACCGTTTTTTTATGCGTAGCCATATCAAAATTTGATTTTTCGGAAATAAAACAACTTAAATCAGAGAAAAAGACTTATGCCATAGACACAGGATTGTTGGGAGCAATAGAGTTTTCGATGTCGGCAAATTATGGTAAACTACTTGAAAATGCGGTGTTGCTGGAATTGATAAAAGCCGGCAAAGAAGTCTATTACTATAAAAACAAGTCGGAGTGCGATTTTTTGATACGTAATCAAGACGGGACACTGCTGCCTATTCAAGTGTCGTGGAATATGACAGCAACAACCACAAATAAACGAGAACTTAAAGGCATTGCCGAGGCGTGCAGTAATCTGTCGCTGTCAGAAGGTTTAATAATTACTTTTGATAAGAAAGACAATATGGTTTATAACAATCTAGATATTAATATATTACCATTTTACCAATGGGCTTACGAACTTCGAACATAAATCCTCGTGTTTCCATATTATTGCCCGTTTACAACAACGGCGATTATGTGGCAGAAGCCATAGAGAGCATGCTTGGTCAGACTTTCACGGATTTTGAGCTGATAGTATTAGATGATTGTTCTACAGATCATTCTCGTGAAGTTGTTGAAGGTTTTACCGACAAACGTGTTATCTATCACCGCAACGAGAAAAATCTTGGGCTTGCCAATAATTTAAATATCGGTCTGGATTTGGCACGTGGTGAGTTTATTGCCCGCATGGATGGCGACGATATTTCTTTACCTGAAAGACTGCAAATTCAGGTGGATTTTTTGGACAGCCACCCTGATGTCGATTTGTGTTCATGTGGATTGGAAAAGTTTGGTAAAGAAACGGACATCTGGATACGTGAAAGAGACCCGGAGCAAATAAAAATTACTATGATGTTTTTTCCGCCTGTACTTCACGCAACATCTGTATGGCGGCGAGAAAAATTTGAAAGATACGGCTTGCGGTATAATCAGGATGCTTTTCCAGCCGAAGACTACGATTTGTGGTCAAGAGCAATTTTTTACTGTAAGTTGGTCAATATTCCACAAGTACTTTATCAATATCGCATTCATGGCGTACAAGTGACAAAGACGGATGATAGGGTAGAAAAAAAAGACAGAGAAATCCGTACAGAGTATTTAAAACGTGCGTTACCAGGTTTGGGAGAGGAGGATGCTATTTGTTTTATTGAGCTTACGAAAAAAAGGAAAATCGATAAACAAGATTTGGCAGAGCTAAAATTTTTGATAGAAAGAATCATTCATATGAACAAAAATAAGCTCTTTTTCGCCACGAAGAAACTATCCGAACGCCTATATCAATATTACCAGGCAAGAGTATTTACTTTTTTGAAAAACAATCCAAAAAAAACAACTAACTTTGACCTGCTGTTGGCTTTGAGAATAAGGCAAATCGTCAAATTGTTTTTAAAGTAATTAAATGCAAGCTCTATTTTCTATTATCATACCCGTTTACAACGTAGAAAAATACCTGTGTGACTGCCTTGACTCTGTGCTAAATCAAACATACCAAGGCAGTTACGAAGTTATTTGTGTGAATGACGGCAGTACGGATGAGAGTTTGGAGATTTTAGAAGAATACAAGGGAAAAATAAAGAACTTGTTCATAATTTCACAAGTAAATAAAGGGTTAAGTGAAGCAAGAAATGCTGGTTTGAGAGTTGCGAAAGGCGATTATGTTTTCTTTTTGGATAGTGATGATTGGATAGAACCAAATGCTTTAAATGTGTTGGCTGAAAACATTGACGGAGAAGATTTTATAGGTTTTAACGGACGAAGGTATTTTGATGATGGAACTCAAGAAGAACCGGATAAGGGTATTATTGAGAATAATATATCCGGTTGGGAATATCATGATAAGTATGCTCTTATTAATCGAAAATTTCATTTTGTTTGTGCAGTTATTCGCATTTATAGACGTGAGTTTTTGTTAGATAATAATTTATTTTTCGAACCTGGAATTTACCACGAAGATGAGTTTTTTACACCTGTTGCTTGTTACTATGCAAAAAGAGTTAGCTCTCTTCTTGATTCGCTCTATATGTATCGAATTAGAGAGGGGAGTATTACCCAAAAGCCATCAAAAAAGCATGTTTCTGATATGATTGTTGTTGCCAATAAACTTTCAGACTTCTTTATTTCCAAAAATGACATAGATAAATTGGTGTTATATAGAACAATAGCAGGTAAGTACTTTAGTGCATTTATGCCCCCAAAGTCTGATATACTTGAGAATGATTTTTCTGATGTAAAGAGAATGATAAACTGGGATAGTTTCAAAACGGTAAGCATATATCCAAGGCATAAGAGGATATACAGATTAATTAAGTTTAATCCTTTCTTGTTTCAACTTTATTTAAAAATTGAGAATTTAACAAAAAAACACACCAGGGAATCATTGTAGTTTGGTCGGTTGATAAAATGTAACACAAGGTGATATCAAAGATATGAAGAAAATTAAATTAGCTGTAATTGTAGTGACATACTATCCGAATGAAGACTTATATGATAATATTATGTCTTATCTGGAAGGCGTGCCATTATTTGTTGTATGGGATAATACGCCATCTGAAGAACTTTTGGATTTAAAATTACCAGACTCTGTAATTTTACAAGGTGATGGTGTAAATAAAGGGCTGGCTTATGCATATAATCAAGGTATAAAAATGGCCATACAAAATAGCTGTACCCATATTATGACAATGGATCAGGATTCAAAATTTGAAAACTTTGATTTTTTTTGCTCTATGCTTGAGTCATTGCCTGACACAACAGGGATGTATGCCCCTTTGATTAATAATCGTGATTTTATTTATGATGAAACCGTAAAAAATGTGACCCATGTAGCTCAGTCTGGTTGTGTGTTTTCTCTTGATATGATAAAAGAAGTGGGTGGTTTTCGTGAAGATTTTTTTATAGGAATGGTCGATGTGGAGTTTATGTTACGCGCTCAAAGCAAAGGATATAAAATTTATCAATTTTTAGGATGTAATTTGCAACATCAAATTGGTTCAGAGAGGAAAGTTAAAGCACTAAATCAGACTCTCATGGTTTCAGATTATGGACCACTTCGTCATTATTACGACTCAAGAAATAGAATACTGATGTGGAAAGAGTTTCCCGGTGATTATTCCATTAAAGGAAAGTTAAAGCATCATCTGGGCAGAATAAAAGTGTGTGTAAAAATTTTATTGTATGAAAAAGATAAGATGAAAAAAATATGGGCTATATTGCGAGGAACTTTTAATGGAGTTTTTAATAGAATTATTCCTTATTAAGATGAAAACACGAATTAGAGCTATATATCGACTTTTTTATGATATAAAGCAGAGATATTTGTTTCATAAAAAGTCAATAAAGTGGAGAAATAGGAATAAACACAATCACACTTCTATTGGAAACAATAGTTTTCCTTTGGATAGTGTGTCTGTTGGTAACTATACGTATGGAGAGTTAAATGTTTGGTTGTACTCTAATGATAAAAGAGAACAACTGAGTATTGGAAGTTGTTGCTCAATCGCTCGTGGTGTAGATTTCTTATTGGGTGGTGGACATAAAATGGATACTCTTTCCACATTTCCAATCTATCGATATTTGGTTGACAAATCCTATGAAGAAGCGACAACTAAAGGAGCAATAGTTGTAGAAGATGATGTGTGGATAGGATCAGGAGTTTTGATTCTATCAGGTGTAAAGATTGGTAAAGGAACTGTTGTAGCTGCAGGTAGTGTTGTTACTTCGTCTACTGAACCATATTCAATTGTTGGAGGTGTACCAGCCAAGCTAATAAAGAAGAGATTTGATGATGACACCATAGAAAGACTTAGGAATATAGATTTTACAAAATTATCATCAAGTTATGTTGAAAAAAATAGAAATTTGTTTCATAAGTCTTTAACTGATTTTACCAAAAATGATTGGGCTTTGATAGATGACAATCTGTAATTTTTTTAGTTATATAAAGAAAATATTTTCCATTATCACACCACTACACATACAATAAAGTATCTTATATTGAAAAGTCACTATGTCTTCCATTCAAACTCAAATATTTTGGAAGTTTGATGAATAAAATACAACACGTTTTATATAATTTAAAAAATATTTATGAGCAAACCACTTTTAATAGTAATAACTCCGGTTCGAAATGAAGCCTGGTGTTTGGAGGCTTTTCTATCTCACTGTAGCATGTGGGCTGATTATATTATTATTGCAGATCAAAATTCTACAGATGGTAGTAGAGAGATTGCGGAAAGGTTTGAAAAAGTTATTTTAGTCAACAATACTTCTGAAGAAATGCACCAAGCGGAAGCGAGGAGAATTCTTTTTAATCAGGTTGATAAAATTGTTGGTGATAAAATTGTTTTTGCATTAGATGCAGATGAATTTCTTTCTGTTAATTTTGAAAAAACTGAAGGTTGGTATAAAATACTAAACTCTAAACCTAACTCCATTTTTTGCTTTAAATGGCATAACCTTTATAATGATTTTAATACAGCTTTACCTGAAATTAAAAATCACATGGAGTGGGCTTGTCATTTTTCAAGGGAAAGCAAAATGGAACTTCTATATTGTGAAGTAGAAAATCGAGCAGTTCATGAAATGAGAATTCCATGTGTAGCCGATGCTGAATATATCAATATAGATGAAATTAAATTTGTTCATTTAGGGCTTCTTAATTTAGAAAGAAGCAATAACAAAAGAGACTTTTACCAAGTTTCAACAGTTTCAAAGCTTCCAAAAAGAATTAGTGCGGTGACTATCTTCCGAACCTATAATCAGCCGATAAAAACTATTAATACACAAGACAGTTTGTTGGATAAAGACATTCAAACAATGATTAAATTAGACGATGTTGGACTGCATTATATTGAAGAGATGATAGCTGTTTTCAATAGAGAGGGAATCGAGAAGTTTATAAAATTAGATATATGGGATAATAAGTATTTAAAAAACGCTGGAATTTCTTGTCGCAAGCCATATCATATCAAGTTGCTACATTGGTATTTAAGGAAAACTAAAAATATTTGTTCTAAATTACCTATAGGGATATTAGACAAATTGTTTAAGAGGATAGTTTAAAACTTCAAATTTAATCTATAACATCATCTTTTAGTGTTTCTTGATAATCTGTTTTCTTTGAAAATAAGTGAATCCTACAAAGAGATCAAAATCAGAGCTAAAGCAAGTCAAGAAATGAAAACTTATTTAGAAAAATTGAATTTGTCGCACTAATTCGTACAAATCGGGAGTTTAATTGTTTTTAAATTTGCACAATGAAACATATTGTCTTTTACAAACGATAAAAAGAACTACATTTGTCGTTTATAAACGATAAGATTTATGAATAAAGATTTGATTAAACTTTTGATAGTAGAGTATCAACAGAAGATACCGGAAATTGCCGTCCAAAAGCGCGAGTTTAGGTTAGACGACAATCTCAATTATGTATTTGTTGGTTTGAGACGTGCAGGTAAATCGTATTTGATGTATCGGCAAATAAACCAACTGATTTCTGCAGGTCATTCAATCAATGAAATGCTTTATTTTAATTTTGAAGATGACAGAATATCGTCTCTTACTACCTCTGATTTAGATTTGATAAAAGTGAGTTATGAAGAGATGTATGATACAAAACCGATTTTCTTTTTAGATGAAATTCAGTTGGTGGAGAAGTGGGAAAAGTTTGTTAGGCGATTGGCTGACCAAAAATACCGCGTATATGCAACAGGGAGCAATGCACAAATGCTTAGTTCTGAGATTGCTACTACCCTTGGTGGACGATTTATGATACAAGAGGTGTATCCTTATTCATTTACAGAATACCTGACCTCGGTAGGTGTAGATGTAAATGATCGGAATTTTCAATATATTTATCACAAAGAAATAAATAGAGCATTCGAGGACTTTTTTAAGTTTGGGAGTTTGCCGGAAATAACTCAAGTGTCAGATAAACGTGCTTGGTTGAGCAGTTTGTATCAGAAAATATTTTGGGGAGATTTACTTACACGATATCAAATCAGGAATGATTTTGCCATGCGTGTATTGATTAGAAAATTAGCCGAAAGCGTAAGACAACCAATATCATTTAACCGATTGGCACAAGTAGTATCAGTATCAGGAAAAAAAATTGTAACCGATACCGTGATAGATTATTTGGGATATTTGAAAGATGCTTGGTTGATATTTCAAGTGGAAAATATTCACTCTAAAATAGCAGAAAAAGAATCGAACAAAAAGTATTATTTTATTGACAACGGAATATTAAATTTATTCTTAATTGACCCTTTAACTGCTTTGTTAGAAAATCAAGTTGCTATATTCCTAAAAAGAAACTTCGGAGAAGAGGTCTATTATTATAATCATAATATTGAAGTTGATTTTTATTTGTCAGAACAAAAAACGGCAATTCAGGTTTCATACAGTTTGAAGGATAAAGAGACAAAAACACGAGAGATAAATGCTTTGTTGAAAATATCTGAGTTTTTACCTGTGGAAGAGATGATTATTGTTACAAAAGATGAAGATGAAATAATTTCAACAGAAAATTATCAGATAAAAGTAGTTTCGGCTAAAAATTATTTTTTGTTTAAATAAAAATTCATCATGTTTTCCATCATCATACCTCTATACAACAAAGTGCCCTACATTGAAAAGGCACTGCGTTCCGTTCAGGCTCAAACATTCCGTGAGTTTGAAGTGGTTGTAATTGACGATGGAAGTACAGACGGCTCATTTGATTTGGCAAATAAATTAATTGCAGAAATCTCGAATAGCCCGGCAACAAGTCCCCCCCTGGGGGGATTTAGGGGGGCCTCTCAGCCCAATCAAGGTGTTTCCACTGCCCGAAACAGCGGTGTTAAACTTGCCAAATATCCTTATATTTGTTTTTTGGATGCGGATGACTGGTGGGCACCTACATTCCTGGAAGAAATGAAAGGCTTGATTGAGAAGTTTCCGGATGCAGGGATTTATGGGACAAGTTACTATAAAGTAAAAAATGGTAAACACATTCCGGCAAATATAGGAGTTGAAGAAGGGTTCAGTCCAGGTTATATCAACTATTGCCAGGTATATGCTAAAACCATGTGGATGCCGTTGTGGACAGGAGCTGTGTGCATGCCTAAGAAAATTTTTGATAGTGAAGAAGGCTTCAAACCGAAATTAAAGTTAGGTGAAGATTTCGATCTATGGATACGCGTAGCCTTAAAACATCCTGTTGCTTTTCTAAATAAACCATTGGCTTATTATAATCAGGATGTGGATGTGAAAAATCGGGCAGTAGGGATGAGGTTTTATGAACCCGAAGAACATATGCTTTTCACTGATTACGGAGATATGATGCAAAATGAAGAATTTAGATTTTTATTTGAACGATTGGCTTTGTACTCACTATTGCCATATTACTATAACAAAATTAATAAGGAGGAGGTAAAAAACATTTTGTCGCAAATTAAAAATTGGAAACGTCATGAAATCAAGTATTTTGTCTATTATAAAATTCTACCTAAAGGTGTGTTGAAAAAGTACTTTCAACTTATGGAAATTCTTTACCAAGTGAAAACGGCTATTTTTTATTAATTATGAAAAACCACTTCATGTTTTTGGCACTCGTCCGAAAGCTATCAAAATGACTACTTTAGTAAATGAATTAAATAATACCAAAAAATATTCAGATGATATAGTTAAGGTAAAACGTTTTAAAATTGAGATAGCTCTCGCAAGAAAAATTAATTATATTAATAAAAATTTATGGTAATAGCTCAAATAGGAACATATCCTTTAGATGTTAATTCTGTCAAGGGCGGTATTGAAGCTTCAATACACGGTCTATCTTCTGTATTAAAAAATGAAAATGAAATATTTATATTTGATACTCCAAGAAGAAGTTTAGAAAATGATTTTATTGAGATCATTGAAGGAATAACCGTATATAGATATTTTGGTAAGAATAACAATTATAATTCTTTAAAAAGAGTTAATAAAATTCTTGACGATATATTAAAAGTTGAACCTAAAATTTGTCATATTCACGGTTCAGCTTATCTCCAAAATAAGCTTTTTAAGGAATTAAAACGTAGAAAAATTAATACCATAGTTACCATACATGGGCTACAACATATAGAAAAAAAGAAAGAATTATTTAAGTCGAAAACTTTAAAAAGCTTGTTTAAGTACGTAATGTTAAGTAAAAGTGAATTTGAGATTATTGAAAATTCTAATAAAATAATTGTCGACACCAAATACGTAGCAGATAAAATAATTGAATATAAAAAACAAGGAAAAATAAACAAAATACCGGGCATTACAATTATACCTCAAGGGATAAATTCTCATTTTTTTTCTCTAAAAACACATTCTAAACATAACTTTTTACTTTGCGTTGGAGCCATAAGTCAACGTAAGGGTCAAATTAAATTGGTAGAATGTTTTCATAAGGTTTTGGATTCTAATCCAAATACTAAAATGATAATTGCAGGATTTATTTCTAATCAAGAATACTATGAAAATTTACTAAAGGAAATAAAAATAAGAAAATTAGAAAGTCATGTAGAAATTTATACAGATAATACCCAAGAAGATATTTACCATCTATTCTCAAAAGCTAAATTATTTGTTTTATATAGTGAAGAAGAGTCGCAGGGAATAGTCTTGGCAGAGGCAATGTCAGTTGGATTGCCCGTCATTGCTACAAATGTAGGCGGTATTCCCAATGTAATAGAAAATAATATTAATGGATTCCTTTCGGATTACGATAATCCTGTCGATTTTACAAAAAACATCAATATACTGTTAAATGATTTACACCTATATAATAAAATATCTCGACAAAATAAACTCGAAGCACAGAAATATAATTGGAAAATCATTTTAACTCAAGTACTAAATTTATACAATTCACTTTTGTAAATATGCTCAATTATTTCCCTAAATACTTCACCTCCAAAGCCATCTATTTGTACCTGGCTGCATTGTTTGTAGTCAGCGTGCTGTTTTTCAACCAGGTGATGTCGCTGATATGGTGGATATTGGGTATTGGATCAGTAGTTGGCTTTTTCTATTATTCCAATTTACTCACACGCAAATGGTCAGATTATTCTGAAAAGACTTTTACTAAAAAAATATTTCAAACTGCCTTAATCTTGCGTATTGCGTGGGTCATAATAAGTTATTTCTTGTATCTCATCATGACCGGAGAGCCTTTTGAGTTTCATGCTGCTGATTCTCATTTATATGATGTAATGGGCAAGTATGGAGCAAGTTTGTTGTCGCAAGGTGAATTTCCTACTTACAAACAAATGTCATGGTATGCCGGAAGATTGGCTCTTTCCGATTATGGTTATCCATTGTACTTGAGTGTGATTTATTTCCTGACCGGAAATAACATCCTTATTACTCGTTTGTTAAAAGCCATATTCAGTGCATTAACTTGCGTGTTTGTGTATCGCGTAGCTAAAAAAAATTTCGGAGAAGAAACGGGTAGAATAGCGGCTATTTTGTGCATGCTGATGCCGAATTTGATTTATTACACCGGTATTCACCTGAAAGAAACAGAAATGGTTTTTTTAGTAGTTGCTTTTTTAGAACGTACGGATTATGCCATGCGTAGTTCAAAATTAACCATTAAAAATCTGATTTTGCCTATATTGTTAGCTGCTTCTTTATTCTTTTTGCGTACGGTATTGGGTGCGACTACTTTGTTTGCGTTTGCAACTGCTTTGATGCTTTCGACCAAAAGGACGGTAAAAAGGAAAAATCGTTTGATAATGATCTCGTGGGTTTTATTGGTGATGGTTTACTTTTTAGGTGGACGACTGGCCACTGAAATAGAAGAGGTGTGGGAGGAACGTCATATGACCCAACAGCAGTCTATGGAGTGGCGCGCACAGCGGGAAGGAGGAAACATATTTGCCAAATATGCTTCCAAATCTGTGTTTGCACCGATGATTATGGTCATCCCTTTTCCAACTATGGTAGAAACACCGAATCAAGAAAACCAACGCATGATCCACGGGGGAAATTATGCGAAGAATATCATGGCTTTCTTTGCGATATTAGCATTACTCATTATTGTTTTTGATAAAAAGTGGAGAGACCATCTGCTTCTAGGGTCATATATGTTAGGCTATTTGTTGGTGGTTGCCTTGAGTGCTTTTGCTCACTCGGAACGTTTCCACTTACCTGCCTTGCCTGTTTTGCTCATTTTTGCAGCCTACGGTATTAGTAAACAAGAGAATAAACATAAAAAATATTTTACCTGGTGGCTGGCGTTTATCTTTGTAGCAATTGTAGGATGGAGCTGGTTTAAATTGGCGGGTAGGGGAATGGTGTAAAGTTCATGAAGCTTGTATTGAATAAATTGGTTTTAAATAATTAGATACGAAGCTCTTATGATGAATAAGAAAATTCTTGTTGTTTGTAGTGAAAATTCCGGTCGCATAGCTCCTTTTATAGAGGAACAAGTCAATGCGTTGAAAAAAATTGGACTGCAAATAGAGATTTTCGGTGTCAAAGGAAAGGGAGTTCAAGGGTATTTGAAAAACAGGAAGTTACTGTTGCAAGGTATCAATGAATTTCAACCTGATATCATTCATGCACATTATGGATTATCAGGCTTGTTGGCGAATTTGCAAAGAAGGGTACCGGTGGTTACAACCTATCACGGAAGTGACATCAACGATAAACGTATTTTCAGGATTTCAAAATTGGCAATCCGTTTATCCAGGCACAATATTTTTGTTTCGCAGAAGAATATTGAAAAAGCCAAGGTTAAAAAGAAATTTTCATTAATTCCGTGTGGAGTGGATACTTCGGTATTTTATCCGCAAAATCAAGAGATTTGCCGAAAGCAAATGAAGCTTTCTAAAAATAAAAGATATATTTTGTTTGCCGGAGCTTTTGATGATCAGGTAAAAAATGCAGCATTAGCTATAAATGCTGTGTCAACACCTAAAAATACCGAGTTAATTGAACTAAAAAGCTATACGCGTGAAGAAGTTGCGTGTTTGATGAATGCGGTGAATGCTTGCCTGATGACAAGTCATTCGGAGGGTTCTCCGCAGTTTATCAAAGAAGCCATGGCGTGCAATTGTCCGGTTGTATCGGTGGATGTTGGCGATGTAAAAGAGTTGCTTGAAGGAGTGAAACATTGCTATCTTGCAAAGTATGACATTCAAGACATCGCAGAAAAGTTGAATCTGCTGTTTGAAAATGGTGAGAGAACCAACGGAAAAGAGAAAATATCGAACATGCATTTAGATAGCACAAGTATAGCGAGGAGAATATTGGAAGTATATAACAGCATATGATCAAACTTTTACAACATAATGAAATCGATGTCGGGCAGTGGGATCAACTGCTCGAAACTTCTCCCCATGCTTCCTTTTTCCAAACCAGGCAATGCTATGACTTTTACTGCTCTTTGTCATTTATGAAGGCTTTTGTATATGCTGTGGAGGAAAAGGGTCAATTGACCGGCTTGATGTGTGGTTACCTGATAGCGGACGGAGGAATGCTCAAACGTTTTTTTAGTCGCAGGGCAATTGTGCCTGGTGGCTTGTTGTTGAGCAAAGATGTATCAGATGAAGCCTTGTCGGCTCTTTTAATGTTTAGTAAAAAACAATTAGCCAGGCAAGCCATCTACGTTGAGATTCGAAATTTCACAGATTATAGCAGTTTGAAATCTGTTTTTAATAAAAACGGATTTCCCTACCAGCCGCACTTGAATTTTCATGTTTATACGCTTGATGTTGAAACTTCTTTGAAAAAGATGAGTTCTACCAAAAGACGTGATGTGAGATTATCTTTACGGGAAGGAGCAGAAATCCTCCACACAAAAGATCTGGAGGACATAAAACAATTTTACGTTTTGTTGTACGACATGTATCAAACAAGAATTAAAACTCCTTTGTTTCCTTTTGAGTTTTTTGAAAAAATAGTATTGCAGGACTGCGGAAAGTTGTTTGTAATAAAATACGAGGATAAAATTGTTGCCGGAAATCTTTGCGTCGAGCTTCCCAACAAGATTGTATATGAATGGTTTGTTTGTGGAGAGGACAGAAAATATAAAAATATTTTTCCTTCTACGTTGGCGACCTGGGCAGCCATTGAATACGCATCTAAAAATAATTTTGCTTATTTTGATATGATGGGAGCCGGAAAACCCGACGAATCCTATGGAGTACGTGAGTTTAAGTCAAAATTCGGAGGAGAATTAGTCGAACACGGCAGGTTTTTGGCGGTTTTGAATCTTTATTTATTTTCTTTGGGAAAGTTTGCTGTCAAGATCATAAAAAGCAGGTGATATGAATATTTTGATCGATATTGCTCATCCCGGGCATGTTCATTTAACAAGAAACACGTATTTCAAACTAAAAAATAATGGACATCAAGTCTATGTCACGGTAAAAGATATTCCGATGGCAAAGGCTCTGTTGGAAGAGTTTAAAATCCCATATATCTATCTTGGAGGCAAAAGAGATAATTTGATAAGTAAGGCATTACTACAACTGAAGTACAATTATCAGTTGTTGCGATTGATCAGGCGTAACAAAATCACCCTTGGATTTGGATCTTCTATGACCTTGGCTCACGTATCCAAGTTAAGTAAAATGAAATCAATTATACTGGATGACGATGATGATGATGTAGAACCCTTGTTTGCAAAATATGCACATCCTTTTGCAGATGTGATTTTATCACCGAAAGGTACCAGGAGAAAATCTAAAAAGACAATTTATTATGATGGGTACCACGAACTGTCATATCTTCATCCGAATATCTTTCAACCGGACATCGGTGTTTTGAAAGAAATAGGCGTAGGTGAAAGTGAAACTTATTTTATTTTGAGGTTCAATGCTTTTAAAGCTCATCATGATGTTGGTGTTGAAGGATTATCCACTGAAAATAAAAGAAAATTAGTACGGCTTTTAGCGTCTAAAGGTAAAGTTTTTATCACAACCGAACGGGATATAGAAGAAGAGTTTCAACCATACCAGTTAATAATATCACCGGAAAAAATTCATTCATTGCTTTACTATGCAACTTTGTTTGTGGGAGATAGTCAGACTATGACCTCTGAAGCCGCTGTTTTGGGAACACCTTCCATCAGATATAATTCGTTTGTGGGACGACTTACTTGTATAGAAGAAAAAGAACATCATTATGATTTGACATATGGCTTTTTACCCGGACAGTCAGATGCTATGTTTGATAAAATTCACGAATTGTTATCACAAGAAAATTTGAAAGAACAGTGGAAAATAAAATCTGAAAGATTACTTTCTGACAAAATTGATGTAACTGCATTTTATGTTTGGTTTATCGAAAACTATCCTGAGAGCGCTAAAATCATGAAGGAAAATCCGGAGTACCAGTACAAGTTTAAGTAAAATTGAAGTATATGCGGGACTTTACATTGCATTCGTATAAGGAGTTTTTAAAAAAAATGATAAGGAATGGCTATACATTCTTAACCTTTTCGGCTTGGTGTGAGGGTAAAACAGCAAATATCGACAAAGTGATTGTGTTAAGGCATGACGTTGATAAACAGCCTCGAAGAGCTTTAAATGTTGCAAAAATTGAATCGGAACTTAATCTTCAATCAAGCTTTTATTTCAGAGTGAGCAGTTTCAACGCAGACATCGTCTCTGAAATTGTAACTTTAGGGCATGAAATCGGTTATCATTACGAAGATTTATCCATCACAAAAGGCGATCAGAAAGTTGCTATTCAACATTTTAAAAGGCAATTGCAACATTTCAGGCAGTTTTATCCGGTAAAAACGATATGCATGCATGGCAGTCCGACTTCGGCTTATGATAGCAAGGACCTATGGAAAACCTACAATTACAAGGATTACGGTATTATAGGGGAACCCTATTTTGATTTGTTCGGGGCAGGGGAGAAGCCGGCTGTTGAAGATATGTATTATCTTACAGATACGGGTAGGATGTGGAATGGAGAACGCTTCAGTGTACGGGATAAAGTCGATATACAAAACAGTATTTTGGCTTATCGAACTACTTTTGACTTGATTGATGCGGTTCAATTCGGAAAATTACCCGACAAAATTATGATCACCACTCATCCTCAGCGCTGGACAGATAATCTTGCAGAATGGCTGATGGAATATCTGTCACAAACGCTGAAAAATTGGATAAAGTGGTTATTGTTGAGGTTGAAATGAAATAATGAAACTTACTTCTTTTTCTTGTCTCCAATCACTTCAGATTTCTTGGAGGTAGCGGGTTTGGCAATGCTTTCACGCATAGAAGTGTCCGCTTCTATATTTTTCATGCGATAATAATCCATGATACCAAGATTGCCGCTGCGGAAAGCTTCAGCTATAGCTTTAGGCACTTCTGCTTCGGCTTCAATAACTTTTGCACGTTGCTCCTGGGTTTTGGCTTTCATTTCCTGCTCTAAAGCAACTGCCATGGCTCTGCGCTCTTCAGCTTTTGCCTGGGCAATATTTTTATCCGCTTCTGCCTGATCCATCTGCAGTTGTGCACCGATGTTTTTACCTATGTCAATGTCGGCGATATCGATAGATAGAATTTCAAAAGCAGTTCCGGCATCCAAACCTTTCTTCAATACTACCTTGGATATGGTATCCGGATTTTCCAACACCGACTTATGTGATAATGCAGAACCGATGGACGACACAATACCCTCACCTACACGTGCCAGTACGGTCTCTTCACCGGCACCACCCACCAATTGCTTGATATTAGCCCGTACGGTAACACGAGCTTTGGCAATCAACTGAATACCGTCTATTGCTACGGCAGTCACGGGAGGTGTGTCGATTACTTTGGGATTTACTGACATTTGAACAGCCTCAAATACATCACGACCAGCTAAGTCGATGGCGGTTGCCATTTTAAATGTCAGATCAATATTGGCTTTGGACGCAGATACCAATGCGTGTGTCACCGATTCGATGTGTCCGCCGGCTAAATAGTGCGCTTCCAATCCATCACGTGTAACTTCTTTTAAATCAGCTTTATGAGCTTCAATCATACAAGCCACGATGGTGTGAGGCGGAACTTTTCTGATACGCATTAAAAACAATTGTATCAGCGATATGTGGACGCCCGTAACTTTTGCTGAAAGCCAAAGTAAAAACGGAACATAATAGAAAAACAACAGGATAAGAACTCCTAATAGTGCTAAAGCAATAATTTCAATAATTCCCATAATTTAGTTATTTAATTAATGATTTGATATTTCCGATTCCGGACCAGCTTGTTTTTTTCTTTCGACCAATACATTGGTTGATTGAACTTTAATGATAACAACCTCCACATCTTGATCGATGAAATCGTCCAATGCTTTGGCTTCTACAACATGTCCCCGTACCTGTATTTTGCCCATGGGAGCCAAACGGGAGCAAGTTAATCCTGTATCGCCTTCTTTCAACTCAATGCCCTCCAAAGGGTCGTGTTTGCTGTCTATGTCTGTTTTAAGAGACATCTTTTCTAAGGCTTTGGAGCGGATAAAAATAATGATTGCAATAGCCAACATGACAAAAGCGGCAACCAACGTGAGAAACCCTGCGGTGGAACCGACATAAGCGTAAGCATAAAATACGGCACCTCCTAAAAATAAGAGTCCGCCAATGCCAGCTATTGAAATGCCGGGTATTAGAAAAATCTCTACCAACAACAATCCCACTGCGATAAGCAGCATAATAAATATGATGACTGCATTCATATAATTCCCATTGTTCGTTTAGCTGTTCGTTTTATAAAAGCGTGTAAATATAGCGATAATTTTTATTTAATTATATTCCTCAGATATTTAATTTCCTCGTTTCTGATGTTCATTATCTTTTCGTTGTACATCACTTTGGTGTTGATAAGCTGCTTTTCAAGACTTAAAATTTCTGCTTGCAGCCTTTTGATCTCTTTTTCTTCTTTGGCAGTCAGGTAAGCTGTCCTGAGTGATTGAAGTGCAGTTTCTTGCTTGTTTAAGTTTTCGGATATTCTATTCCACTCATGCCATAACTTGAGTGCCTGTGCACTTTTAAACTGCCGACTGTTTGTGTAGCTCAAGGTATCATTGATGTGAAAGATGATTTCGTCTCCTTGGGTAACCTCTTTCGGTTCTTCTTGAATTTCTTGTACCGCTTCGGAAACGACAACAGGAGCACTTCCTTTTTTATAGGTTTTGAGTTGGGCTGCCTGGATTAAACTATCTGAATCTTTGGCAGATACAAAAACTTTTTCGTCATGGTGTTTAAATTGATAAACCGTGACTTTATCGGCTTCCTGGTGGCGATCGGTGACGAACCATCCGACGTTCTTAGCTTCATCAACCACATACATATAATCATTGTAAATGGAATTGAAGGGCATTCCGATATTTTCCGGAGTCAAATAATCATTGATGTTTGAATTAAAGCGTGTGATAAAAATATCATATCCTCCGATGGAATTTTTGTTGTCGGAAGCAAAATACAAGGTAACACCATCCAACATCAGGAAAGGATAGTTATCATCCCCTTCTGAAAAGATGTTTTTAGATAAATATTCCGGTTTCGACCAGCCGATCAATAATTTGTTGGCAGTAAACAAGCGGGCGTTATTATCGATTAAATCGGAAAATATCTTCCTGTCACCCCTTTGTGTGATAAAAGTCACCAGGTCAATCAGTTTTTTATTGGGAGTTGTAATAGTTTGTATGCTGAATTGACCGGTTTCTTTGCTTAATTGATAATGATTTAAGAAGTCCTTTTTACTGACAACAACGCTATCGATGATTTCAACTTCTTCGACCCGTTTTATCAACCTGGCTGCTATATTTGCCCGTCTCAGTTTGTCTTCAGCCTGCCTGGTAAAAACTTCATTGGTCGAGCTGCTGATGTAACTTGTAAAGTGTTCGACCGCTTCATCAAACCGGTATGTGATGAAATAACTGTCTGCCAAATAGTAATCGCGCAAGGGATAACGATCACCACTTGTAATAAAATGCTCAATGGCTGCCTCATAATTACCTGTTTCGTAGTTGCACCGGGCATAACGATAATTGTATAGGGCGTCTTTCGGACGTTTGGCCAATAGGGCAGCATATAGCTTACCCGACTCCTCATATTTTTGCTCATTGAACAATGCACTGGCTTCCTGAGCAGATTGTGAAAAAATATTAGCGATCAAAAAAAATGAAATGGATAAAAAAAGGACTCTCATACATACGGGTTTTCTCAAGGGTACAAAAATACACTTTATTTTTGTTGAGAACAAAGAACAAAGACAAAAGAATAAAGACAACGAAAAACTAAAAACTAAAAACGAAGAACGAAGAACAAAAAGCTAAAAGCCAAAAGCTAACAGCTAAAAGCCAAAAACTGAACTCGCGACCCCGGAACACGGAACACGGAACACGAACCTCGTAACTTCCCTAACTTCCCTAACTTCCCTAACTTCATTAACTTCATTAACTTCATTAACTTCATTAATTTCATTAACTTCTAAAAACTACTAACTACTAGCTACCAGCCAGCTACTAAAAATAACTTCCCTATCTTCCAAAAATTTCTTTAACTTTGCGACTCAAACTTCCAACATCCAGCTAAAGATATGAACAACAATAAAGCAAAAAAAGTACATAAGGTCACGTGGATTGGTCTCGTTGTCAATGTTTTATTGACCGCATTTAAAATTTTAGCCGGATTTTTAGGTCGAAGCTCTGCTATGCTTGCGGATGGTATTCATTCTTTGTCTGATTTCATTACAGACGTATTGGTTTTGGTGTTTGTTGACATATCAGTAAAAGACAAGGATGACGACCACCGATACGGACACGGAAAATTTGAAACTTTTGCCACCTTGTTAATAAGCATTGCTTTGCTTGCTGTTGGTGTTTTTATATTTACAAGCGGAGTTTCCAAGATCATGCAGGTAATCAAGGGTGAGGTGTTGGAACAGCCTACTTATATGGCACTTGTGGCAGCTTTAGTGTCGATTTTATTAAAAGAAATATTATACAGATATACCAAAAGGGTAGGCGAGGAAGTTAACAGCAGTGCTGTTATTGCCAATGCATGGCACCATCGTTCGGATGCCTTTTCTTCCATAGGCACATCCTTGGGAATTGCGGGAGCCATGTTTTTGGGTGAACCCTGGCGCATATTAGATCCTATTGCCGCAGTGGTGGTTAGTTTTTTCATAGTGAAAGTAGCAATTGAACTCGGAATACCCTGCATGCATGAACTTTTGGAGCGTTCGCTTCCTCAGGAGACTGAAAAAATCATCATCGACCTTATAGAGTCCCATCCGGATGTTAAATTTCAACACAATCTCAAAACACGCAAGATAGGGAATATCTATGCCATTGATGTGCATATCAAATTGGATAAAAACATCAGTTTTGTCAAATCACATGATGTGGCAACCGAAATAGAAATTGGGTTGAGAGAAAAGTTCGGGCCCAGGACAATCACCAATATTCACACGGAACCGTTTGAGGTGAAAGAAAAAAAATAAAGTGGGCAGAAATGATGCGGGCAGGAATGCAAACGCTCGCCAAGTGCGCAGGATGAGAGTCGAACTCACACGCCGTTGCCGGCACTACCCCCTCAAAGTAGCGTGTATACCAATTTCACCACCTGCGCTTGAAATGTGCCCGGAACAGGACTCGAACCTGCATGGCCTTGCGGCCACTAGTCCCTGAAACTAGCGTGTCTACCAATTTCACCATCCGGGCAAAATCATATATGATATTAATTTTATGTTGTCCACCGACAATCTTATTCGTACAAAAAAGTGAAACTATGTTGTTTCACTTCGGGGTACAAAAATACTATATTTTTTAAACCTTACAAAGAATTGATCTTGTTTTTTATTTTTTAGGATTAATATCATAGGCATATTTACCTTTTCATTTACGAACAAAATCTTCCTATTTTGACTTAAAAATAATTTATTATATGATTTAATATTTTTTCAGCAGTTCTGCCATCTCCGTATAAACTTTCGTCCCAATCTGAAGGAAGTTGTTCCAGTTGATTTCCAATGTCATTTAGCTCATCAAATAATAATATATTTCCCTTTAACTCAACCGTCTCAGTCCATTCCGTTTCCGTCCTGATAGTAACACATTTCTTCTTTAGCCAATATGCTTCTTTCTGCATGCCACCACTATCTGTAATTAGTCCGTTTGAGTGATATAAAAAGCTCAAATTGTCAATATAAGCTTGCGGGTCAATGATGATAAGGTTTGAAAATTTAGAAATGTCTATTTTGTTATCTACCAGTATTTTCTTTGTTCTTGGATGCAATGAAAAGACTACCTTTTTCCCTGTTGAATTCAGTGATGACATGATATAAGACAGACGTTCCGGATTATCTGCGTTGTAAGGTCTGTGTATGGTTGCATAGTAATAGTTTTCGTATTTTTTCTCACCTATTTTATGGTTTTCCACTACATACTTGATAAGGTCTTTCATAATATCTCCAACCAGTATTACATTTTCTGTTATTCCCTCATTTCCCAAATTTTTAATAGCCACATCCGAGGTAGTGAACAGCAGTGAAGAAACATGATCGGTAAGAATGCGATTTATTTCCTCGGGCATTGTTTTATTATAACTTCTTAGTCCGGCTTCTACATGAAATAATGGTATGTGTAACTTCGATGCAACCAAAGCACCTGCCAATGTTGAGTTGGTGTCTCCATATACAATGACTGCGTCCGGTTTTTCCGATAAGATGATTTTCTCAATGTCAATTAACATTTTTCCTGTCTGCTCTCCATGATTGCCTCCACCATGATTAAGCAAATATGTTGGTGTTTGCATTCCAAATTGTCTAAAAAAAACATCGCTCATATTGTCATCATAATGCTGTCCTGTATGCAGCGCAATAAGATCAATTTTATTACGAGCGGCTCTTTCGAATGCAAAATGTTTAATAAATTGCGGTCTTGCACCAATGATTGCTAAAATTTTTTTCATTGTTTATTTAGATAAATTCACAAGTCACGCTAATCTCCTCCTCGATAAATGGACGTTGGTATCTAATTTTTTATTCAAGGATGTTAATTTGGATATTAAGTGGAAAAAACGCTGCAGAACATCAGTTCCACAGCGCTTTAATTCTTTGGAGCGAAAAACGGGACTCGAACCCGCGACCCTAACCTTGGCAAGGTTATGCTCTACCAACTGAGCTATTTTCGCTAATTTCAATTTTTTCGCATTGTATCTCAGTTGGTAGAGCATATTTATTGTTTATTCTCTTGGCAACTGAGCTATTTTCGCTAATTTCAATTTTTTCGCATTGTATCTCAGTTGGTAGAGCATATTTATTGTTTATTCTCTTGGCAACTGAGCTATTTTCGCTAATTTCAATTTCTTCTATTAAAAGAAATGCTGCTTTCAGCGCACAAATATACAGATATTTTTTAAAAAGACCAAGTTCACCTGTATTTTTTTTAGTTGGATCAATCAATTTTGTGTGCGCTGTGGGTCGCATCCTATGATTTATTGTCTTATTTTCATTGTACCATCAGTTTTAAACTTGCACCCTGTAGTCCATCTGCACTTACAGTTAATTCTATGATGCCGGCATTTTCATCAGGTTGCACGATGGTCAAGGCTTTTCCGCGAAATACGCGGGGTGTCATTGACCTAAAGCTGTGCATATCATACATGGAAGCATTGCCCGCCGCAATTACCGATCCCTGTCCTGTACAGCTGATTTTTACGGTGTTCCCGGAGTTTGGAACGATTCTTCCATTTTCATCGATGACTTCAATTTTGACATAAGAAAGATCATTTTTGTCTGCTTTGAGCTGTAATTTGTCTGCAGTTAGACGAATGGCTGCCGGCTTTCCGGAAGTTTGCAGTTCGAAAGCATCAGTTTCTTTTTTCTTGTGAATATTGACAGCTTTCAGTGTACCGGGCTGGTAGGGAACTTCAAAAGTAGCGGTATAATTTTCTTTTCCTGTTTCTTCTTCTCCAATCAAGATATCGTTTAGGTAGAGACGTACTTTTGGTGAACGGCTATAAACGTTTACACGCATGGGTTGACCTTCATATCCTTCCCAGTTCCAGCTAATCAGTTCATCTGTCCAACCCCAACCGTTTACAACTTCTTGTTTACCGGCTTCAACAGGTTGGCGTACTGCCATGGTAATGGTCTTTTCTCTCCATACCACATCCCGATAATACGACTGGGGCTTTTTGTCGCCACAAAAATCAATATCCCCACACCAGGCGTTGTACCAGGGCCATCCCATAAATTGTGGGTTCCATTCTCCGGGCTTCAGTTCTAAAGCATGAGCCAGGCCGGCTTCTCCTAAATAATCTATGGCCGTCCACACAAAATCTCCGATTATATAGGGATGTTTTTCAACTAAATTCCAGGCTGCTGCAAGATCTTTGGGATAAGTCTCGCTTCCATACATAACTCGTTCAGGATAGGCTTCATGATCACTTTCATATTTATGCCACATGTAATTGTATCCTGCTATATCCACATTTCTGAATGCACGGTAAGAGTCTTTGTCCCATGAAAAATGTCGGCGATCCCAGAAATCGTTGGAACCAATGGTAGAAAATCGGGTTGTATCGTATTGATGGATCACAGACACCAATCTTTTTGCAATTTCTTCTCCCTCCGCGTCTGCTCGTTGTGCCACTTCGTTGCCTATGCTCCACATGATGATGGAAGGATGATTGCGGTCACGGCGCAAAGACGCTTTTAAGTCATATTCACTCCAGGCATCAAAGTATTGGTGGTAATCATTGTTGCGTTTGGCTTGCTGCCACTGATCGAAAGTTTCGTGGATTACCAGCATCCCCAATCGGTCACATGCATTTAACAGGGTTTCAGACACCTGATTGTGTGCACATCGGATGGCATTGAAACCGTTTTCCTTCAAAAGTTCTATTTTTCTTTCCTCAGCCCGGTCGATAGCAGCCGCACCCAGCAAACCATTGTCGTGGTGAATGCATCCACCTTTCAATTTAATCGTTTGTCCGTTCAACTGAAATCCTTTTTCTGCAGAAAAGGCAATGGTTCTGATGCCAAACGGTATACTGATTTTATCCAATACGGTACCGTTGGATAGGATGGTCAACTCAGCAACATATAATTGGGGAGTTTCAAGTGACCATAATTGCGGTTTGACAATGGAAAAAATATCGGATACGGGAGTTGAACCATCAAGTTGTATGGATGAAGTGCGTGATGCGACAGTTTTTCCTTGTGGTGAAATGATATCAATCTGCAAGTCAACTTCGTTGAAATCATTCGATTTGTGATGTACTATTGTGGATAATTTAACCCGGGCTGTTTTGTTTTTTATTTCAGAACCGTCTACAAAAGTATCCCATTCTTCCAGATGAACCGGATTGGTCTTTATCAGCCATACATGACGATAAATTCCAGATCCTGCATACCAACGACTGTTTTCACCTACATTCACTACTTTGACAGCAATGATGTTGGAAACACCCGGGGCATGGCAAAATTCAGTAATATCTACCTTATATGAGGTATAACCATACGGGTTAAAATTTACTTTTTGTCCGTTAACCCATATTTCAGATTGATTATACACACCTTCAAAGTACAATGTGATGAGTTTGTGTACATCACTTTCATTCAAAGTAAATGATTTACGATACCAACCTTCCCCTCCTAATGTCTGACCGGTATCCGCACCACCAGCACCTGCGTCATTCAATTTAGAGAAAGGTCCGACGGTAATGCCTTCCTTTTGAACGGGTATCGGATCCATGCTCCAGTCGTGAGGAACATCCAAAACAGTCCATTTGTTGTCGTCAAATTCCGGTTGTTCGGCATTGGCAACAGAACCTCTGTGGAATTTCCAATCTGCATCGAAATTAATTTTCCGTTCCATGGCCTGGGCTTTTACGAAAAGTAAAAGCCCCATGCAATGGAGGATAAGTAATAGCTTTTTCATGTGAACACTTCGTTGCTACCGAATAATTATCTTTTGATTATACCTTCCATTGGAGTGCATCACATTGATGATATAAACGCCTTCGGGGAGATTGGTGGAAAAACTACTTTCTCCATCAAAGTTTTTGGTCAATATACTTCGCCCTGTAATATCAAATATGTTCAGGATGGAATTTTGGGGCAGGTCTTGTGCATAAAGCGTGTTCCCAACAACATAGATCAGTATGTTTTCTTTAGCTAACCACTCAACTCCTGTCTCCTCCACAATACTCTTATATCCCCTAAGGTTGGTGTTGTTGAACTTCACCTGGTAAGGCAATTGTTCATCATTACTATCATCATCATCCCACGCATGTTTTGTGTGTACCCTGGGTGCACCCGACACGACTAACCAAAGGCTTTTACATCTTGCCGGAGTTTCAAAGTGCAGGGTATCTATACTTGCAGAGTAAGTTGCTGAGCCTATGTCACTGTACACTCGTGTCCCGTCTGTTGTAAGTGCAACAAACCCGAATCGCCAACCTGCATTCGGAAGGAGATTTTTACGGTAGCCATCGATGCCGGCTTTTCCCTCGAAGAAAACGCTTACTGTCTTTGGAGTCATAAAAATTCCATTAAGCTTGATGATGTTGTGACCGTAATTTTCAGGACAGACGGATGGATCGATGAGCCAATAATTGTTACCCACATCATTTAGTTTAGGCTGCGGACGTGAATCGAAGTGATTGGCACCCTGTTGTTTGATGTGTGGAATATCCCAGGTTGCAAATCTTGCGGCACATTCCCACATTTCATCATTGAACTCATTCTGGCTTACGTTGCCGGCCAAACGTTTGTAGGCTTCAATCGGGTCTTCAGGTCTTCTTGATTCCAACCACATGCGTCCTACAAATTTCATATCATCTTGCTTGAAACACCAAAAATCAGGGAGGAAGAAGTTTTCGTAGCGCGCTACTTCGTGCAAAGGATGCTTGTGAACACGGCTTATGTAGCCATTATACCATTCGTTTGTAAATTGGTCATAGGTCATGATCTTATAGGCTTGCCACTGGGCACAGTTTTCCCAAAATACGTTTCCTCCTGAAGCATTGGGACCAAAACCGTAATTCCAGCCATGACCGGAATCGGCACCTGCCTGTCCCTGGAAACAGTGACCTATTTCATGTCGTAGGGTTTGCCAATTCCTGGACCAGATGGCGCTGCCAGACGAGAATGTACACATGGCTGTTGTTCCGTCAACGCCACCTCCGTTGGCTTCCCAGTCTGTTTTGGCAAGCAACCGGATGATCATTTTATAGGTATCGCTTTTTGAGTTTCCTCTTACAACAAAGCCTAAGGAATCGGCGTAATAATCGAAAGTTTCATCAGCTACCCTAAGCACATCATCAAGATTTACTCCCGGATTACTGCCAAGTCCCTTTTCCCAAAAGATTACCCAGTTTTTTGATTGCCGGCTTCGCTCTAAACTGTAGTTATTATCCGGATTATTAACATCTCCAAGTGCCCAACCGGGGATATATAGCTGTTTATCAACTGCTTTAGCCGCTTGGTTTAAGTCATTTTTAGCTTGTGTGAGGGCGGCCGCTGTTAAATCGAAATTATTGGATGCAAGCACGGCTTCATTACAGGCCGTCGTTAAATTGGAAATTTTATCCGGTTCGTTGGCATACCAGGTTAATACCTGGTTGGCATAATCAATCGTAGATTGTAAGTTATCATATAATTTTATGGATGCTTCGACTTGACTGAATACAGTTTCCAACGCCGTGTAGGCGGCACTCAGATTATCTGCGGAAAGAGGATCTTCATCCAAAGCCTGTTGTGCATTTTCAATTTTACTTTCAAGTGTTCCTCTGATTGTGTTCTGGATCTTTTTTGCTGATAACTTTTCCGCATGGGCAAGTTGAGCGCTCAATAAACCGGCAAGGTCAGCCGTTTCATACTCACCCAAATACTCCAATTTGAAATTGTCACAAGTAAGCCAGTTCCCGGTGGCATTTTCCGCTTTTAGTCCGATGGTGACCCGTTTGTTTACGACAATAAAATCCAATGATCTTTCCTGTATATCGTTGATATCTTCCGTGTAATATCCCGCAAAAAACCAAACGCCGGTTTGCGGGTTACCTCTGTTGGTGGTACTGCCTGATGTGGTCTGTTGGATGTTGCCGGCTGTTACATACAATCTGTACTTACCATTGGTAAGGTTGGTCAATGTCTGTTGGATGCCGACATCGGGTATTCTTTGACCTATGTTAACCCATTTTTCAACATAAGTAGTTCCGGTTTTCGGAAAAACTGTATTGGTTTGTGTAGCCATGCCGTGGTTTTCCCATCCTTCAAAGCCGGATTCAAAACCCGGGTTGACAATCAGATGGGTTACATCTGTGGGTTGATCTGATGAGATTTTTAAAGGGTCGGAATTTGTGGAGGCCGTGAGGTTTTGTGCTTGAATTAAAATTGCAAAACTGATGGCGAGTAAGGTGCGTAATGTTTTGTACATATTGCTTTGAAAGATTTTTAAATGATTTTTAAATGATTTTTTTCGAGACAGGCGAAGATAAGCAGTATTTTCTAATTTTCCAAAGGAAAGAATGAAAGGCAGATGGAACTTCATTCTTTAAATATCGGACGAAAAATGAAGGTGATAAAGCTTTTGAGAACAGCATGGGGTAGCTATTGAGTTGTACATCCAATTGTTTTTGAACGATTTTATCCACCTATTTGATTATTATTTGTTCTAATTTTCGAGAGAAATGCATTACCTTAGCAGTCTTTAATAAAATTATTCAATTGCTTAATTTATATCTCATGAAGAAACAAATCATTCTACTGTTGTTCTCAGCTTTTTTAGGTTTGTCCGTACATGCAGCCGTGAATGTTCAGGCTGTTCGTATTGGTGAGTCTAATCCTTCCGTTTCAGCCTATGTGTTTGGTACGGGGGAGCAATTGTCCGGTCAGCAGTTTCAAACCGATGGTATCCTTACCTATAAGGGATATCAATACACCGTGTATTACAGTTTAAGTCGCAATGTATGCATAGCTAGGCGTAAAATGCCGGTTGGTGATTGGGAGGAAGTGATGTTAGCATATAAAAACTCAGCTGATGATGCACATAATGTGATCACCATGGGTATTTGTGAAAAGGACGGAAGTATTCATCTGGCGTACGACCATCACAATGATGATTTGCATTATTGTTTTTCAAGAACAGGCTCCGCAAATGATCCGGATAACATGCCCTGGAAAGCAAGCACTTTCGGCCCCACCATTTCCATCATGGATAAGACTGTTCCCAATGTTACCTATCCACGATTCATTTCCATGCCCAATGGTAACCTGTTGTTTGAATGTCGCTTCCGCTGGAGCGGATACGGAGATAGCTACTTGCGTGAGTACGACGGGACAACTAAAAAGTGGACCCTGATAGGTCGTTATATTCAAGGAGAAGATGTTCAGCCTGATGCATGTGCCTACATCAACGGTATGACTTACGACAACCAGGGAAGATTACACATAACCTGGTGCTGGCGTGATGATTTCGGAGGAGGAAGCAATCATGATTTTTGTTATGCTTACAGCGAGGATGACGGTCGCACCTGGAAAGATACGCAAAACAACCAGGTGGCAACCACTCAATTGATGGATCCGGTTTTTAATAATGTTACCGGTTCGTGTTTGGGTCAGACCAAAGCCAGTCTGAAGGTAGAAACCATTCCGTACAATCGCGGGTATATCAATCAGGAGACGCAGGATGTGGACAGTAAAGGACGTATCCATGCGGTAAATTCACATATTCCTGACGGACAAGCAAGTGATAGTAATTGGGGAAGCTCCCGTCAAAAAGCCCGTTTACACCATCGTTTCAGGGATACAGACGGTATCTGGAAGAAAATACAACTCAAAAAAAATGGTGCAACGGTACATTCTTATTGCAGGGTCAATTTGAGTTTCGATGCTTTTGACAATGCCTACGTTGTAGCTAACGGCGCTGAAGTATATGCAGCCACGGATGCCAATAATTATCAGGATTGGGATTTATTGTCGGATGCAGATGCAGGAAGATTTCTGTCGGAGCCTTTGGTTGACCGCCCACTCTTAAAAAACAGCGGTGTTTTATCTTTTGTGTATCTGGGAGCAGATAGAAAAATAACAGTGATTGATTACTTGACTCAAAACCCACACACACCCGATGGAACAGGTTTATTAGCCGAATATTTCTCAGATGATGACCACACGCAATTAATTAGTTCCGAAACGGTTGCTACACCGGACCAAAGCGTGATTCCCACCGGAACTAAAAGCATTCGCTGGTCAGGCACATTCGAAACCATCCACGGTGAACAATATACTTTATATGTAAATACTTCCACAGAAACTTCAGTTTTTGTAAATAGTTTGCAGACCGCTTTTATTAAACCTTCCGGTACATCCAAAGAGGAGAGTTTTGAATATAAGTTGATCCCTTCTCATAAGAATAATATTGTGATTGAGAGCAAGGGCTCTCAAGCTGTTTCTTTATCCTGGTCAAGTGTCCACACACCGAAAGCACTGATTCCCGCGACATCCTTGTATCCCGAAAAAGCCAATGAAGAGTTTAATGATGTGCTTACTCCACCGGACCTGGAGAAAAAAGTGAGTCTGGATCAGGTGTTAGTCAGTCAAAAAAAAACAATTGACGCTTCCGGAAAGGATGTTTTTTCTGTGACTCCCTTTGATCCCTCCGGGGAGTACAGCATAGAGGTAAAGACAAAGATCAATGCTGCTACAGGGCGCGGACTGGACATAGAAGCACGTGCAAAAACGGGTAAGGGATTTCGCATGTCCATCAATGAAACGTCCATACAGGCAACGTCTCCATTAAACAATCCGCAGACAATCAGTTTTGCAGATAATTCCCGGGAACAGATCTATCGTTTTGCCGTAGAGGGAGACCAAGTGCATGCGTTTCGCGGTGTTCGGTATATCGGAACACAAAATCTTGATTTTATCAAAGATATTCTTCAGGATGATACGGAAGCAGGATCAGCAGTTACTTATGGAGAAGATGTGATTGGAAACTGGGCTGGTCCGTCGGCTGCCGGTACTGAAAAACCGACTGCATATGGCTGGAGTGCTTCAACCGATAAAATTCCCTGGAATACAGCCGGTGGCGGAGGAGGTGTGCGCTATGAAACCGCTACACACAATGTTGAGAATGATAATGCTTATACCGGTCGTTTTATGACCATTCGATGGGATGGTAACGAGATTTCCAACGCTACCTATTTTTATCCTGTCGTTTTGGAAGCAAATACGAATTATGATTTTTCTCTGTTGTGTGAATATTGGAGCAATGCAACTTCTTCGCGTTCTATGACCATAGGGATCAGTACAAGCAATAATGTTTCCGGCATCTACGATTCTCAAACTTTTTATACCTCTCCAACGGCACAAGTCTTACGACCTGCCAGTTTTGTTTTTACATCGAAAGAAGCCGGTACTTATTACCTTACCTTTTCCGGACAATGGGCAATGTATGGCATTGCCAGGCTTTCACTAAAGAGTTTTACTTATGCAAATAGATTACAAATCGGGAAAAATTATTCTACCGGTCATTTAGACGCAGAAATATTCTATGTAAACTATCAAAACGGTGCTTTTGCTCCAAGTGAAAACGGTACCACAACTCCGGAACAGAAAGTCGAAAATACCTGTATCATCAGTGCGGAAAATGGACAAATTTACATCAGGAGTCAGGCTGTCATTAAGAATGTCAATATTTATGATGTTTTGGGTAAAACTTGTATGAGCCAAAATGTTAATGGTTCAATTTATTCCACAAATACCAACCTTGCTAAAGGTCTGTATGTTGTGATGGTTGAAACAGATTCAGCTAAGACCATCAGGAAAATCCTTTTATAATTATAATAGTGGCTGCCCCAGTGACTTATGAGACACTGATAATTAAAATCATATTTCATGCGTAAATTTTTTAACCATTGGTATTTGTTAGTATTTTTTAGTTTGATAATGACGGGATTTCAGTCAGCAGCATCGGGAAGTCCGGATGCTCCCATGGTATTTGAAGTCCGGCAGCCTGATCATGAACTTAGTCCTCTTACCGGGCTAACTCGTCAACATTGGATTGATGCGGCTGAATACATTTTGGAAGGTGCTTTTAGCTACATCAACCACATCGACGATCCCATGAAGTTTCCGAAACAGCACGACAAAACTTATCCGCAGAATGAAGGACAGGTTCCTACTGAAAAACTGGAAGGACTTTGTCGTACCTTGTTTGTTGCCGCTCCTTTGCTGAAGGAAAAGCCTGATTTGGTGTTGAACAATATTCGTGTTGTCGATTATTATCACCACCAGATTTTAAATTTAATTGACCCGCAAAGTCCAAGTTTTATCAAACACCGGGGTAGTGGAGGTCCCAGTCAGATTTTAGTTGAGTTCGGTGCCTTGGCAATTTTACTTTCCGTATCCCCTGAGGTTCTTTGGGACCCTTTAACACAGGCTCAAAAGGATGCTTTGGCAGCTACTATGTTGAGTTATGGAGACGGACCGACCATTGATTCCAATTGGCGCTTCTTCAATATCTTTATATTGAGTTTTTTCAAAGAACAAGGATATCAGGTAAATGAAAAACTGCTGATTGATAATTTGGAAAAAGCATTGAAGTTTTACCGTGCTCAGGGTTGGTACAATGATGCGCCTGCTTATGATTATTACAGCATGTGGGCTTTCCAAACCTATGGACCGGTGTGGTCTCAATTATACGGTGTGAAGCAATATCCGGAATATGCTGAAAAATTCATGTCTAACCTGTACGATATGGTTGATAATTACCCCTATATGTTTAACCGGGACGGACGTATGAATATGTGGGGGCGCAGTATTCCTTACCGTTTTGGTTCGGTTGTTCCCTTGTCCCTGCTGGGCTATTTTGAAGACCCTGCCATCAATTACGGGTGGATGAGAAGAATTGCTTCGAGTACCCTGCTTCAGTTTTTACAAAATCCTGATATGATGGAAGACAATGTGCCTACTTTAGGTTTCTATAAAGCGTTTGAGCCTGCAATACAAATCTACAGTTGCAGAGGCAGCGTGTATTGGATGGGTAAAGCATTTTTGAGCTTGCTGTTGCCGGAAGACAATATTTTCTGGACTGCAGTAGAGAACAACGGACCCTGGGAAAATGAGCTTCAAAGGGGTAGGGTATATAATAAATTCCAAAAGATCACTAATTTGATGATTACCGACTACCCCAACTCAGGTGCAGCCGAGATGCGCTCCTGGTGCCATGAGCGGGTATCAACTGACTGGCAAAAGTTCCGCAGCAGCGAAAACTACAATAAATTGGCATACAATACTGAGTTTCCCTGGATGGCTGATGGAAAAGAGGGAGAAATATCTATGAATTACGCCATCAAAAATGCAAAAAATGAATGGGAAGTTTTGCGGCTTTATACCTTTAAAAATTTTGATGATGGCATGTACAGGCGGGACGCTGTTATAGAAACAAATGAGAACATCAAGTTTCAATTGACGGATATTACTTTGCCTGATGGCATTTTACGGGTTGACAAGGTGAGTACACCTGTTGCAATAGACATTCGCCTGGGACACTATTCTTTGCCTGAATTGAACAAGCCCATCCGTGAAAAGGTCAGGAAAGTAAAAGGAACCTCAGCCCGTATTATCAACAACGGAGAGTATCAACTGGCACTGATCCCGTTATCGGGATGGAAAGCCACGGAAACACTTTACCCAGTAGGTTTGCATCCTGTAGGTGACAAATGTGCTGTGTCCATCGCTACAGACAAGATTGAAAATAAACAAATTTATGTCACCCTTCAACTTTGGAAAAAAGGGAAAAAACAGTTTTCAAAGAAAGAGCTGACTCCGGTCAAACAAATTGAAGTTGCCGATGATAAATCTTTTGTGAAAATTGTTTTCAATGACGATACTGAGAAAATAGTGGTGTTTGACTAATGAGATATTCATAAAATTAGGGGTTATGCACGGGGAACTTCTACGAAGTTCAAAAGCGCCCCCAAAAGAGTATACACGGATAATACGGATTGAGCGGATTTAAGCGAATTTGAACGATTTAGTCAATCGAGCGCAAGTTTTTCGAGCGAAGCAAGCACAGTCTTGAACTTTCTTGCTTCGTTTTTTTGTGTCAAGACAAAAAATGAAGAAAGATAATGAGTCAAGTCTTACTGCTTCATGATTAACTTGCTGGCACCCGCAACCCTCAAGTAATAAGCACCGGCAGGAAGGGCAGAGATGTCAATAGAAACAGTACTATCGCTGCTAATTTGACTAAATACCATTGCTCCCTGCATGGAGAAAATCTGAATGTTTTCACCCGGTTTTATACTCCTGATATTGAGGATGTCTCTGACAGGATTCGGATAACAAACAATATTGTTGATTGTGTTGTCCGCAACTTGATTTGGATCAGGAGGTAAAATGATTGGTTCACCATACTGTTCGTTCAGAAAATCAAATCGGGAATATAACCAAAGGTCTAAGTACATTAATTCATCTTCAAAATTAACCACAATTCCATTGGTTCCGCTCCAACGATTAATTTCTCTTGTTGCTGCTCCGCTACGCTCAAAAATTTCTTTGTACTGCTCGAAGCGATCCAGCATATTTTCAGGATCAAAATGTGAGAAACGCAATTCATCATAACGCTGTTTGAGTAAGTCATTGAAACCGAAAGCGTTGGTGTCCATCAATCGGCGGAATAAATAATGCTCTCCATGTTCATGGCGTTTTGTGTATGTGGGATAATCCTGTTCTGCAGCAACCGCACTTGCATCCCAACGTCTTCCAAGAGTAGCATCCATATCCCAAGGTGTGATGGTGAACATTTTGTTTTTTGTAACATCTCTTATTGAGAGATAACAATTCTTACCATGGTTGTCAACAGCAAGGATATACTCCATCATCAAGTAATAATCTACCCATACCGGCAAATCTACGTATTTGTCAATATTGGCTATAAAATCATCGTCTTCGCTCTTGGAAACGAAAAACACCAGGTCATATAAGGGTTCCCAATCTATTAAATGACCATCATCCAAATCAGGATAATCAAGATCGTAGTATTGCCAATTATCTATATTATTGTCATAATCTGCAATTTCGTAGTACAGATCGGGTCCGCTTCGGGGTACATAGCCCATCATCACTTCATAAGACCAATCTTTTGCCTTGTACAAGAGACCGTGTATTCTTTGTTTTGATTCGTCAAACTTTTTCAGTTGGAGTTGTTTTCTGTCGATTCTCTCCGTCATGCAATACAAACCCCAATATTGATCATCTAAAAACACTTCAACATATTGTCCCCGGGTGCCATTGATCAGGTCCGGTTTTTCATTTTTGTAATAAGGGTCAGCTGAAAAATCATTCCACAAATCGGTGGCTACACGGTTTCGCATACGACTTTTATCAATGGGCATGGCGTCCAAGATCCAATAATTATCATCCCGTAGTCCGTAATACACAAAGTTTTTCTTTACGAAATCATCATCATAAAGTTTGATTGCAAATGATTTTTTTTGATAGTTCATAGTGATACCACCTCTATACCTCATCTCTGTGTTGAATAGTTGATAAGGTTGGTCGTTTGTTGTATCGTGCACCCGAATCTTTCCGGGCGTAAACTCCTTGCTCAGTGAATGTCCATTTGTATAAACTTGTACAATGGGAAGACCGGTAAATACTATGTACTCTGTTGCTACTTTCGTTGTTCCATCAAAAAATTCAACTTTATGTCTTCGTTCCGGTGCGCTAGTACCCTTGAACGTGTAAGTCATATTATTTAAAATCGGTTGCCCGTCAATTTTAATCAAATAATTATTATCTGCTTTTTCAAAAGAAACCACAAGATCAACATCTTGATCTATCTGAGACAAAGGAAGTGAGTAATAATATAGTTGATCATTAATTGATTGAGCGACTTCCCTGTTATTCAGGGTAAAAGAATTTAGGTAGGTGAATAACTTCCCATCACCGTTTTTGGGCATATTTTCAATTTCTTCCTCGGTAAAGCCATATAAAACATAAATGTCGTACTGGCTTAAAACTCTGTTGTATATCCGAAAATCATCTATGCAACCCAATAAAGCCGGATCAGATGTATACTGAGATTTTCCTATATAGTTTTGAGGTAGGGTGTCACCTAATGAAGCAGGTGTGGTCGTGACTCCCGTGGCACTTCCACTTAACAATCCGTTGATGTACATTTTTAGCGAATTGTTGGTATAATCTCCGGTTACCACCACATGTGTCCATTCATCAACAGGTAATCCCATTTTTCCGTCAACTATCTGTTCACCCACCTGATTATTTTTTTTAATAGCAAAACGAGTCGTGCCGCCGCCACCTGCATTGGGTGTTAAAAACATATTAGTTGCCGTTCCGGATCCAAAATCAAAAATACGAGACCATGTGGATGATTGGTCCAATTTCACCCAAACAGCAACGGTAAAATCAGTCAAGTCACGGGTAATATTGTCCGGTAAATGTAAATACCCGCTTACTAACTCATTTGGTCTATCCCTATCTAATAAATGGATGGACTTGTCCGTTGATTTTCCACTTTGCCCTTCATCTACGGAAAAATTGCCGTTAATAGTAGCATGAAATCCACTTCCGGACATGTCTACAAGGTTCGTGAAAGTTGGTTTTAACAGGTCAAAATTATAGTGCAGAATTAAACCTCCGGTGGTGTCTTGAGCCAACAGATAAGTGGTAAGGAATAAAACGGCTACGAGCAAAAAAGGCCTATTCCAACGAAAAGCTTTTAAAAAATAAGTGTGCATATGGTTTCTCTTGTTAAAAAATGTGTTCTGTAATGGTCTAAATGAGGCTGCGAAAGTACAATAATTTTTTTAGATAGTAAAGTTTTTTTTGTTTATATGATTTTTAAAGAAGTTAAAGAAGTTAAAGAAGTCAGGGAAGTTAACGCGTTCCGTGTTCCGTGTTCCGGGGAAGCGAGTTCAGTTTTTGGCTTTTGGCTCTTAGCTTTTTGTTCTTCATTCTTCGTTTTTAGTTTTTAGTTTTTAGTTTTTCGTTGTCTTTATTCTTTTGTCTTTGCTCTTTGATCTCAATTCAACAATTCAACAATTCAACAGTTAAACAATTCAACAGTTAAACAACTCGTTCTTCGTTCTTAGTTATTCGTTTTTAGTTCTTAGTTAAACATTGAACATTTTTTCATCAAAACATTTGCATTTCAAAAATATGTGTCTATATTTGCAGTCGAAATAAAAACAGCATATTCTTATCAAGATGTTACACATTGTTCGTAGTGTTGCTTTAATCGTCGTTCTACTTTTGGTCCAAAACCAAGGGTGAGTGCGGCTATTTGATAATTATTGCTGATGTACATATTGAAGCCTTTCTCACCCAAAATGAGAGAGGTTTTTTTGTATAAATGTCATAATAATTTGCAATGAAGAATATTTTACGAAGTCAGACCAGTACAGGCGGCAGAAAAATGGCCGGAGCCAGGGCATTGTGGAGAGCCAACGGAATGAAGGATTCTCAATTTGAAAAACCCATCATTGCCGTTGTTAACTCTTTCACGCAGTTTGTTCCGGGGCATGTTCATTTGCATGAGATTGGTCAAATAGTCAAAGCTGAAATAGAAAAGCTTGGCTGCTTTGCTGCTGAATTCAATACCATTGCCATTGATGATGGAATAGCCATGGGTCACGACGGAATGCTGTACTCCCTTCCATCCCGCGATTTGATAGCCGACAGTGTTGAATATATGGTGAATGCCCACAAAGCTGACGCCATGGTATGCATTTCCAATTGCGATAAAATTACACCGGGCATGCAGATGGCTGCTATGCGGTTGAATATCCCTGCTGTTTTTGTTTCGGGCGGACCGATGGAAGCCGGCGAATTAAACGGACAACAAATCGACTTGATTGATGCGATGGTACAAGCTGCTGATGATGCTATCTCAAATCAGCAAATCGTTAAGGTAGAGCGCTCTGCTTGTCCGACTTGCGGCTCGTGCTCGGGCATGTTCACTGCCAATTCCATGAACTGCCTGAATGAAGCCATCGGCTTGGCACTACCGGGCAACGGAACAATCGTGGCAACCCATGCCAACAGACTTCAACTATTTAAAGATGCGGCAAAACTGATTGTTGAAAATGCCTGCAAATACTACAGAGACGGTGATGAAACCGTGTTGCCACGTAGTATTGCCACGAGGGAAGCATTTCTGAATGCCATGATTTTGGATATTGCCATGGGAGGCTCCACCAATACCATTTTACATACCTTGGCCATTGCCCGCGAAGCCGAGGTGGATTTCACCATGGATGATATAGATGCATTGTCACGTAAAACACCCTGTCTCTGCAAAGTGGCTCCCAATACCAATAAATTTCATGTGCAGGACGTTAACCGTGCAGGTGGAATATTAGGTATTCTTGGCGAGCTTGCTAAAGGCGGTTTATTACACACTGATGTGTATCGGGTTGATGGTTTGACACTACAACAAGCTATTGAAAAATATGATATTACGGTTCAAAACCCCGATCAGGATGCTGTTCGCATTTATAAGAGCGCACCGGGACGCTGCTTCAACCTGGTTATGGGATCACAAGAATCAACTTTTAAAACCTTGGATACCGATCGCAAAGAGGGCTGTATTCGTAGTATAGAACATGCATACACCCTTGATGGCGGATTAGCTGTTTTGAAAGGGAACATCGCAGAAGACGGCTGCGTTATCAAGACAGCCGGAGTAGATGAAAGCATATGGAAATTCAGTGGACCTGCAAAAGTTTACACTTCGCAGGAATCAGCCTGTGATGGCATATTGGGAGGTGAGGTGCAAGCAGGAGATGTAGTTGTAATTACTCATGAAGGTCCCAAAGGCGGACCGGGCATGCAAGAAATGCTTTATCCTACTTCTTATATCAAATCCAAAAAATTGGGAAAAGCTTGTGCCCTGATCACAGACGGTCGTTTTTCAGGCGGAACTTCCGGCTTATCCATCGGACATATTTCTCCGGAAGCCGCATCAGGTGGCAATATCGCTTTGATTGAAGATGGCGATATCATTGATATAGATATACCCAATCGTAGCATTCATGTTAGGTTGTCGGACCAAGAATTGGCAGCTCGTCGCAAAAAAGAGTTAGCACGCGGAAAAGATGCCTTCACTCCCAAAGACAGAAACCGAGTCGTCAGCAAAGCCCTGAAAGCCTACGCTTCTATGGTAAGCTCGGCGGATAAAGGGGCGATCAGGATTGTTGGTGATTAGTGATTGGTGAATGGTGAGTGGTGAAAAACAAGGTGTTAAAAACTTTACAAACTTTACAAATTTATTTTATTATATGGACACAAAAAAAATGTCAGGATCTCAAATCCTGATTGAATCAATGATAAGAGAAGGCATAGATACTATTTTCGGGTATCCCGGTGGTGCTATTATGCCGGCATTTGACGCTTTATTTGATTACAGAGATAAAATTAACCACGTATTAACCCGTCATGAACAAGGCGCTACGCACGCTGCAGAAGGTTATGCTTTGGTGTCGGGTAAAACCGGTGTGTGCCTGATAACTTCCGGTCCTGCTGCGACCAATGCTGTTACCGGCATCAGCAACGCCATGCTGGACAGCACACCGATTGTTGTGATCACCGGTCAGGTGGGTTCGAGCTTGTTGGGAACCGATGCTTTTCAGGAAATAGACGTGGTGGGCATCATGCAGCCTGTTACCAAATGGGCGTATCAGATTCGTAGGGCTGAAGATGTTGCCTGGGCTGTAGCACGTGCTTTTTACATAGCTAAAACCGGTAGGCCTGGTCCGGTGGTACTTGATTTCACTAAAAATGCCCAGACTGAAAAAGCTGAATTTAATTACAAACCCTGTACTTTTATCCGCGGCTATATTCCGGAACCTGACGTTAAACAGGAGCGAATTGCAGAAGCAGCCAAACTGATCAATGCTGCGAAAAAGCCGTTCGCATTGGTTGGACAAGGTGTTATTTTAGCCCAGGCAGAGGCAGAATTAAAAACATTTTTAGAAAAAGCCAATATTCCGGCTGCATGGACCTTGTTGGGAGCTTCAGCTATGCCAACCGACTTTAAGTTGAATATGGGATTTTTAGGCATGCATGGCAATATGGCGCCCAACATGAAGACCAATGAGTGTGATGTGTTGATTGCCATCGGCATGCGCTTCGATGATAGGGTGACCGGTAATCCGGACACTTATGCCAAGCAGGCTAAAATAATCCACCTGGACATCGACCGTGCAGAGATCAATAAAAACGTACAAGTTGATGTTCCTGTGTTGGGAAATGCCAAGGAAACCTTACCTTTGATCACTGAATTGCTTCACAAAGCCAATCATCAGGACTGGATAGATTCTTTCAAAGTATATGATGATAGGGAGTACAATGTAGTTATCAAAAAAGAGATCACACCTGAAAACGGTGAGATGACCATGGGGGAGGTTGTCCATAAAGTGTCGGAGGCTACCAATCATCAAGCCGTTGTGGTGACCGATGTGGGTCAAAATCAAATGATGGCAGCTCGTTATTCCAAACACTCACAAACGCGCAGCTTGATCACTTCCGGCGGATTGGGTACCATGGGCTTTGGCATTCCTGCTGCCGTAGGGGCTAAAGTGGGCGCACCAGATCGTACGGTTTGTTTGTTTTGCGGCGATGGCGGCTTCCAAATGACCATACAGGAGTTGGGCACCATCATGCAAGAAAAATTAGGGGTGAAAATAATTTTGCTGAATAATGATTTCTTGGGTATGGTGCGCCAGTGGCAAGAAATGTTTTTCGATGAACGTTATTCATTCACAGAAATTGATAATCCCGATTTCGTAGCCATTGCCAAGGCCTACAACATAGATGGAACCTCAGTTACCAAACGGGAAGATCTGGATGCTGCCATTCGGGATATGTTGAAGGATGACAAGCCCTATTTGTTGGTAGTCAATGTACAGAAAAAAGGAATGGTTTATCCAATGATACCGGCTGGTGCCTCCGTGACAGATGTATTATTGGGCGAAGAGTAACCCTGTCTTCCTAAAATTATTATGTATCATCGCATTAAAATCAAATAAAATGGAAAAAACTAAATTATATACAATCACTGTCTTCTCGGAAAATACGGTTGGTATATTGAATCAAATTACCATTATTTTCACCCGCAGGGCTGTTAATATAGAGACACTATCGGTTTCTCCATCAGCGATTAAAGGCATTCACAAATTTACCATTACGGCATTTGCTACTAAAAGTCTGATAGAAAAAATTGTGAAGCAAATTGACAAACGCGTGGATATTTTGAAATCTTATTATAATACGGATGAAGATTTGATTCATCAGGAAATTGCATTGTATAAGATTGCCACTGAAAAGCTGATGGCAATGAGTTCAATAGAATCTCTCATTCGCCAGTATAATATCAAGATATTGGATATGAATGAGACTTTTGTAGTATTTTTGAAATCCGGTCACTATGCCGAAACCCAGCAATTATTTGAGGAGTTGAGCAATACCATCGGTGTCCTGCAATTTGTTCGTTCGGGACGAATAGCCATTACCAAAGCCAAGGTAGAAAGGCTTTCCGACATGCTGGATGCCATGAGGCAAATAGATGAAAATCCAATTGATAAGTAATGATCTTATTATATTTACTAACACATTAATTTTAAGTATAAAATGGCAAATTATTTTAATTCACTGCCCCATCGTTTGAAAGTTCAGGAACTTGGGAAATGTGATTTTATGGACAGCAGCGAATTCGCTGACGGCGTTAAAAAGTTAATCGGTAAACAAATAGTTATACTCGGATGTGGTGCACAGGGATTGAATCAAGGTTTAAATATGCGTGACAGCGGTCTGAAAGTCGCTTATGCCTTGCGTCAAAGTGCCATAGACAACAAGCGCGCATCTTACCAAAATGCGGTTAATAACAATTTTGAAGTTGACACCATAGAAAATCTCGTTCCGAAAGGAGATTTGATCTTGAACTTAACCCCCGATAAGCAACACAGTCCCGTAGTTGATCGGATCATGCCCCTGATGAAAAAAGGTGCTTGTTTGGCCTATTCTCACGGATTTAACATTGTGGAAGAAGGCAAACAAATACGTGATGATATCACGGTGATCATGGTGGCTCCGAAATCTCCGGGCTCAGAGCTAAGGGCTGAATACCTTCGTGGATTTGGTGTTCCTACCTTGATAGCAGTGCATAGAAACAATGACCCCAAGGGTGAGGGCATGGACATAGCAAAGGCTTATTGTGTGGCTACAGGCGGACATAAAGCCGGTGTGTTGCACTCGTCTTTTGTGGCAGAGGTAAAATCCGACCTAATGGGTGAACAAACCATACTTTGTGGGGTGCTTCAAACCGCATCTCTCTTGTGCTTTGACAAAATGGTTGAAAAGGGCGTTGACAAAGCTTATGCAGCTAAATTGGTTCAATATGGCTGGGAGGTAATCACAGAAGCCCTGAAGATTGGTGGTATCACCAACATGATGGACAGGCTTTCTAATCCGGCTAAGATCAAGGCTTTCCAATTGGCTGATGAACTGAAAACCATCATGACACCGCTTTTCAAAAAACACATGGATAACATCCTTTCCGGAGAATTTTCACGTGTAATGATGGAAGATTGGGCAAATGACGACAAAGATCTATTGACCTGGCGTGCTGCTACCGCAAAGACAGCTTTTGAAAATACCCCTGCCGGCGATATGGAAATTGCAGAGCAGGAATACTTTAATAATGCCGTATTGATGGTGGCATTTATTAAAGCCGGCGTTGAATTGGCGTATGAGGTAATGGTGTCTGCAGGTATAAAGCCCGAATCTGCATACTATGAGTCATTGCATGAAACACCTCTGATTGCCAATACCATTGCACGCAAAAAGCTGTATGAAATGAATCGCACCATTTCAGATACGGCTGAGTACGGTTGTTACTTGTTCGATCATGCTTGCAGACCGTTGTTGGCAGACTTCATGAAAAAAATCGATACCAATGTAATTGGTAAGAACTTTAATGAAGGCAAAACCAATCAAGTGGATAACTTTGAATTGGTAGAGGTAAATGCCGCCATTCGCGGCCATTCCATTGAAAGTTGCGGCGCTGAACTGAGGGCTGCTATGACGAATATGAAGAAGATCATTTAATCAATAATCTTATAATACACAATAAAATAATACATAGGGGCTGTCTCAAAACGAGACGGCTCTTTTGTTTACGTCCTGTTTTATCCTCGATCCCTGAATATACACAAAAAGAATCGTAATATATCTGATTCTAGTTTGGAAAACACACCAATAACCCTAATTTTCAAACTTAAAAATGTTAATTATTTATATTTTTTGACTATAAAAGAACTATAGAATTCTCTATTGTATTGAATGCCAATAAAAGTTGAAAAAATGTTTTTCTCAAATTTGGAAGTAACAAATGGGAAAAGGTATTTGTGTGCGAGAATATCTTTTCCCATTATTTTCCTTTTCTTATTCTTCGTAGCAAATAAGGCCCCGGGAGAAAATCTTTCTGAAAACAGATCACTAACACAGGGTACCGAAACCAATGTGTTATCAGAATTAAAAAATCCAAAACAAGAGGCTTTTCAACAATTTTTTGGGGATGTAGTAATTTTGGACCCTGTTATGATTCAAAAAGTGATGTCCGATAAGCCCGGTAAACGCCATTATGTTGACAAAGACAATGACGGAAAACCGGAAGAAGTATGGTTTATCGACAATGATCGGCGTCATAGAAAAAAGAATCTTCCAATATTGGTTAAAGTAATCGACGAGAACGAAAATTTAGAATCGGGAAAGGAACCGGACAAATGCGACGATCTCTGGATTGCCGACTGGAATGCCGACGGAACTGTTGATGCTGTGATTGATCATGAAGACCTTGATGGCGACGGCGACGTAGACCGGATGAGCATGTTTTTCTTTAGTACACAATATGGATTGCGGGTATGGTGGAGTAGCGACGATGGCGATGATAATTTGCTGTGGTATGACGTAGACTATGTGTACGACCAAAACTTATGTCAATATAAAACGCATTTTGGCGGTGATGAATCTTTCTGTAGTTTTTATTATTCGCCGGAAAAGAACGAGTGGATACCATTCTCTGAAAATCCGTTTCTCTTCTATGACAGGAATAATGATGGGGTTACAGAGGAAGTTATACGATTAGCAGGACATGATGACAATATTTGGAGTGTCCGCTGGAGTTTTGATGCCGATAATGATGGTACATTGGAGCAGCCCCGAAATTTTGATGCGGGAATAACGGCTTTAGCCCCCGGATGGATTCCCTCCAATACCAATGCTGCTTTAAAGATAACGGAAAATGAAAGTGAAACATTTACCATACGAGGAGTTCCGACCGGTTTGGTGCTGAATAGATCAACAGCTACCGACTACCTGAGACAAATTACGTGGGGACGTGTTTTGTTTACATGGGATGAAATAGACCTGAACAGGGCTTGGAACAAGCCGAATGACACCATCGACCGCTGGGAAGGCGTAATAGCTGCTGCATCGCCGGATTCCATGTTTTACATGCCACGGGTGGGAGGACCCGATTGCGGACCTTACAACAAACGTTATGAGTTGGTGCTCAAACCTTCGAAACCTAATGAGTTTTATTTCAATCCGTCCGACTATCGGGTGCATATCAAATATTCCGATAAGGCATGGATGAATGTGGATTACGATGGGGACAACAAATCCGATATGTATTATAGCTGGATAGATACAGATAAAGACGGTATCTTAGACAAAATTACCTTGGATTTAGGCAACGACGGCATTATCAACGATTCATGGGATATTGATATCTCTGATGTGAAATCGGTACCATGGACTTTCGAAGGACTAAACTCAGTATATGAACCGGTGCTCGCATACATGCCGGCGCAGAAATATCTGTTGAACAAAACATTGATAACTGTACTGAAATCAATTCATAAAGATGCAGAAGAGGATCCCGTGTGGAGATTGATACAACAGAATATGAAAAATGAATTCTTTACCGATGAGGTTTCCGGCAAACTTGCCATCAGTGATGAATCCATCCTGTTCTATCTGAATCTTGCATGCGATCGTCATATCATTAAACTGAAGGAACTGAATGCAGGTTCCCCGTCTTTTTGGGAAGCTTTTTACACTGCCCGGAGCAAGAATAACGTTGATGCGATGATCGGAATGCTGTGTGAAGAATTTGGACTGAAAATGCCCGAACAAGATTATCGTGAATGGAACAGCCAGCGGAAAAACCAATCGCCTCAGCAACGCGTGGCATGGACAGAAAATCCCTCATCAAATTGGCGTTTGGAGTCGGAAGACGCGGCTTTCCGATTTTACAACGGTCATTTAGATTTGTTTGGCAAGAGAATAAAACAACTTATCTTTCCCCGTTTCGCTGAAATTACGAAAGAAAATTATCATTACGACAGGAACGAGTGGGGAATGGACATCCTCGAAATCGGGAACAGCAGCGGTTGCGGAGGATTAATTCTATACGTTAATGGTATAGCTTACCTCGTGCGTGTTCAGCCTAAGCAAAAAACTCCTTCTTTCACAGGACATTTGGTTGAAGAGACCAACGAAAAAATAACGCTTGAGTTTGTAGCTGAACATATTGTGCCGGATAAACCCTATAAAGTGAAAATGCGGCCTACTGTACTTGCAGATAGGGAAGGTTCATCGATTGAAATCGAGGTTGAAGGTGTTTCTGAAGGTGATAAAGTAGAAATTGGCATAGGCTTGACCCGTTTACCGGATGAAACTTTCATAATAGATAAACAGAAAGGAATCATGGGAAGCTGGGGGTTCCAAAATCCCGAAATTGGATGGATAGGCCTGGGCGTGATATTCCCCTCAAATCGGTTTGTGAAATTGGATGAACAAACTAATGAGCATCGTGTCGTCTTGCGATACGAAAAAGACAAACCGCTTAGATATCACATACAGAGCAGGTGGTTAAAAGGGATTCGTTTCAGTTGCTGTCCATCGGCACAAGACTGGGAAGAAATCTTGCAACACATCGGGAGCATGGAACTGCCCGGAGTAGGCAACGGCAGTGACGCTTTGTATTAATTGTTATATATCCTATTCTATCTAAAAAACAGAAAATCGTATGAAAAAACAATTTAAGATAATTATGCATGTGACAACTATGTTGCTGGTACTGGTCATTGGTTGTACCAAAGATAATATCCCTATAGTGGAAGAGCCTATAGAAGAGCCAACAGAAAAAGAGATCACCATTCAGGTCGACATGCCTGACAATACCGAACTCCGCGTAGCCGAAAATACTTTCTTCGAACTCACGTGGGAAGAAGGCGATCAACTACTGGTAGTAGGATTTGATGATGCCGGTGATTATAAAGGAAAATCGACATTCACTTATACGGGAACACCGAATAAAGCATCCGGACCTTTTACCGGAAAAGCCATAAACGAAGCGGTCATATATAAAATTTATTATCCGGCTACTATAACCATTGATGAGGAATCCGGTAGCGTCACCTATTTTTTTATGAATGAGCAAAAACAGGAGGCTAACGGAAGTACCGCACATCTGAAAAAGTATATTGTATTGGAAAATACCGAAATATCTGATTTGACAGTTGCCATTCGGTTAACAATGATGAGTTCCATTGTGAAGTTCGACCTGACTAATATCCCTGCTCAAGTGGGAACATTGAAAAAAATGGAGTGGGAGGTGGAAACAGATACCGGTACAAAAATCGTATCCATGAATTTTGCGTCCGGTGCGATTACATTCAGCGCATCGGAAAACAATCTTACAGCCTGTATGAGTTTTCTGCCGGAAGAAGTGCCAAATGTAAAATCGGGTAGCAGGTTTACTGTAGTACTGGTGGGCGATAAAACCTACAAAAATGAAGTTCGTTCTACAAACGATGAGATTTATACGGCCGGTCAACTATATACCGTTACACTTAGTTCCGGATGGATGGAAGATCCCGGCTCCACAGAAGCTGGTAATGTGCTTGTTTATGACAAACAGGGAGCGCTGAAGAACAGTTATTCCTGCATTGCCGGCAATACCCGCAGTGATACCATCTTAAACAAAGCATTAACGGAAGTTGCTCAATTAAGCGGAGGAACCGTTTATCTAAAAGGTCCGTTCACATTTCTTACAGGCGGTACCGTAAAAATTGGTGATAATACCCATCTAAAAGGAGACGCTGATGTGAAAATTCAACCTCATGACGGTGCCAATTGGGCAGAATATATTCCATTAATCGGAAATATGTCGAATGCCAATCAGAATATTGAAATTTCAGGATTTCAGTTATACGGGAATGAACCGGGAGTTGTTAAACCACCAAAGATAGACCGGTATTATTTATGCATTATTTTAAACGGAAGTAATATCTCTATTCATAATATGCATTTGAGTGGAAATTACGGCGATGGAATTTTGATCGGGCGTAACAACTCCGCTACCAATGAAAATATCCAAATCTATGACAATACGATAGATAGGATACAACATGATGCCGTTTGTGTGAATAGAGGGAAAAATGTGCAAGTTTATAATAATCAAATCACAAACAGGTTAAATTGCGGAATACGAATGTATAATACAAATATTGTTGAAATATACGACAACTATGTCACTTCAAATAGCGAAGGTGGTGCAGGTATTCAAATCCAGAAGTGGGGTAATGTTTCAATGGATCAAATCAATGTTTACAATAACGAAATTTACAAACCGAGAACATATGGAATATGGATTTTCGGAGCCGGGGATTATAAATCTTCAGTGGCTGAAGTAAATGTTCATCATAATAAAATATACAATACAGGACAACATGGCATCATCTCCGACGGATTTAATGCTACTATAAAAAATAATGTGATTGACGGAGCGGGACATTCCGGGATCATACAAGCCAATGTGTATTCATACCCTCCTCCCGGGACTTTAGCTTTTGTATTGACGGTAGAAAATAATATTATTTCCAACAGCCGTTATCATGGAATAAGGAATAATTTGTCTGAAACACACTCTTTTATAATTTCTTATAATTGTTTTTTCAATAACACGGATGGAGACACATACAATATTGAGTTACCTGAAAGTAATATAAAAGCAGATCCTCAATTTGCAGATCGGACAAATCATGATTTTCATCTCAAATCACAATATGGAAGGTGGAACGGAACGGCCTGGATTACCGATGAGATAACAAGTCCATGTATTGATGCAGGTAATCCAAAGGATGATTACGCAAAGGAACCATCTCCAAATGGGAGCAGAATAAATATCGGAATTTACGGTAACACCGCCGAAGCCTCAAAAAGTGCTAATTAGGGATGTTCATTAATTAATAAGATTAAGCCAACTGGATCATTTTGAGATAGTTGGCTTTTTTGTGTCAAGACAAGAAAATGAAGAGGAGTGTAAGGTAACGGAATGTATTGTTTCGAGACAGTCTTAAATAATGATGACTTATGTTTTCTTCCTCAACGCAATATCATACGCCAATTCATAGTATTGAATAAACTCAGTCCATAAGGCTTTTTTACCTATGGCTGCTGCTTTTTTGCTTGTGGCCGTTCGTGCCGTTTGGTCAAGCTGCACGTACTTTCGGATGGTTTCAGCGATTTTCATGGCCACTTCATGTCCATTGTAATCTGAACGATGGATGACTTCCACTCCATCCGTGATATCCTTTGAATATTCGGACGACCACTCGCCAAAGCCTGATAAGTCGGTGGTAATGGTAGGAACGCGGAAAGCGATACTTTCCAGGGGTGTGTATCCCCAGGGTTCATAATAGGACGGGAATACCGATAAGTCGAATCCTATCAGTAATTCATAATATGTTTTATTGAAGACACCGTCAAAACCGTTCAAATATGCCGGCACAAAGATCACTTTCACCTTGTCTGTCTTTTTGTTTTTCAGGTGAAACCAGTCGATGGTTTGTAGTACCGGGTCTTGTTGAGGATTGTGTAATTCGTGGGTGGTAACACAATTTCTTCCTTTTGATATTTGATCGGGATTATTTAATGCATGTACCAGATCAATGCAAGGACCTTTGATCCAGGCAGGAACCATGATGAATGCCACCACTTCATTTTTAAGTCCCGATTCAAGCCCAGACATATTACTCAAATGCTTCAATGATTCGATAAACACATCCAAACCTTTGTTTTTAAACTCATAACGACCTGCAGTTACGATGAAGGAGGCATTATTGCTCAAAGGATAACCCAACAGTGTTTCAGCAACTTTTTTCAGCAATGCGCGAGCTTCTTTTCTTTTCGGAGTGAAAGCTTCTCCCTGTGGTACAAATCCATTTTCAAAACCGTTGGGAGTAACCACATCCGGCTTTCTTTCCAATAACTGCGTGCATTCTTTGGCAGTAATATTACTTACGGTAGTAAAACAGTCAACCAGATGTGCAGCCCGTTTTTCGGCTGAATGCTTGGACACCATATTCAACTCTTCAGCCATCTGATCTCCGTTATATTCATGCAGATAATCATACAAGGGCTTGTTATTACCAGCGATGGAGCGACCGATGGAAGTGGCGTGGGTTGTGAAAACAGTAGCTATTTCAGGCAGTTTATCTTTGATATAAAATATCCCAAAGGAGGTCATCCATTCATTGAAATGAGCTATTACCTTTTGTTTTTTTGATAACCGGTGAAATTGATAAAAGCTTTCTATCACCATGCCTGAGGCATAGCCAAACATAGCAGACTCATCGTAATCTCCGTATGCCATCAGAGAATTTACGCCGGAAGTTTCCCATACTTTGCCGAAGATCTCATTTTTCTTCAGCATCAACACGTTGAAGTCAACCAAGACGGCGACAGGTCGTCCCGGAACTTTCCATCTACCTGTACGAATGGAGAGATTGTGGCTATCGGAAATGGCTTTTTTCCATCCCGGAAAAATGTCGGAGTTTTCTTCGAAATAAGGATTTTCTTGTTCACGCCATATTTCCGGACCAATGAATATCAGTTTGTCACCATACCGTTGGGTTAAAGTAGCTGCACGGGTTGATAGTACGGTGTAAATACCGCCAACCATATTGCAAACTTCCCAACTTGTTTCGAATATATATTCGGGTTGTTTGAGTTGTTTCATATTTGTGACCCCGGCGGGATTCTAACCCACGACCTTCAGAACCGGAATCTGACGTTCTATACAGCTGAACTACGGAGCCTTTATAATTTTATTATTTGCGGTGCAAACATAGTAAAAAAAAATGAATGGATATCTTCATTTTTTTGTCTTGATACAAAAAAACGAAGCAAAAAAAAATCAAGACTGTGCCTGCTTTGCTCAAAAAACTTGCGCTCGATTGACTAAATCGTTCAAACTCGCTGCTACGCAGCTCAAACATGAACGATTTTTTACGTCAATCTCACTTGTTTTTTGGCTCACCAGGCAAGGTCTGTCGGGCGCAATCAAAAATTTGGGTACATCTATGGAGATAAATATGCCGCCCTGAAGGGGCAACATACACTAGCCCAATGGCAACGCCTTGGGGTTATATAAGTGGAAAGGGAATACCGCGCCCTGTAAGGGCGGCATAGAATATTGAGGGCAAGGGAGCATACTGAAGTATGTGACTGAGCCCGAATATCGAAAGTAACGCAGCAGTTGGGCACTTATAAAACACCTTACTGGAAAATTTTATCTACATTTGTGCGTTATACATACATATATCATATTCTATCTGCATGAAAAGGCTCTATTACTTGTCTTTAACTGTTTTGATCAGCGGGTCAATCTTAGCTGCGGAGCCTTACCGCACCCGCATCTTGGCTGATAATATCAGAACACTCACCATAGGCTTGGTGGAGGATGCCACGGAGCTACCCATTTTAGAACTGAACGAAGACCAACAGCTTGAAATTCGCTTTGATGAAATGTCGCACGAAACACATCATTACGGCTATACCGTTTTGCATTGCAATGCCGACTGGACTCCTTCCGATTTGAGCACTTACGAATATCTTGATGGTTATACCAATGGTAATATCACCGATTACAATCGTTCCATCAATACCCACTATTTATACACGAATTATCAGCTCAGGATACCTAATTACGATATGAACTTTAAGATATCCGGAAATTACGTATTGTTGATTTATGAGGATAATGATAAAGACAAACTGATAGCACAAGCCTGTTTTTCCGTAGTGGAACCCAAAGTGAAGATTGACGCCGGGATTCGGGCAAATACGGACATTGAAATTCGTGGCAGGTACCAACAACTTGATTTCGAAGTATTGCTGCAGGGTTATTACGCGCGAGACCCCATGTCGGAAATCAAAATGGTTGTCAGACAAAACGACCGGCTCGACAATGAAGTAAGGGGTATAAAACCGAATTATGTCACTGAATCCAAATTGTCTTTTATCAATAACAAAGATCTGATCTTTGAAGGTGGAAATGAATATCATAGCTTTGATATTTCGTCCGTTTACAACTTCAGCAGGAATATCGACCATTTTGAATTTACCAATAACGGATATGAGGTAATTCTTTTTCCCGATAAAATACAAAAAGGAAGTTATATGCATGATTACGACGCCAATGGCAAGTTTCTCATTAATCATCAGGAAGCATTCGAAGATATACATACGGAAGCGGATTATGTGCATGTGCATATTAAACTGATGGCAGACCGTCCGTTTTTTGACGGACAACTCTATTTGGGCGGAAGCTATAATTACAACCTGATAGATTACAACAACCGTTTGAATTACGACAACACAGCACAAGCCTACACCAAAACCCTCTTACTCAAACAAGGAGGATATAATTATCAGTATTGGTTTTTACCCAAAAATACTTCCAAAGCGACCGTCACCAGAGTAGATGGTTCCTACTGGGAAACAGAAAACGAATATACCATCTATGTGTATCATCGGGCGTGGGGGGAAAGATATGATAAGCTGATTGGGGTTGAGAGAACAAAGAACGAATGAGAACAAGGAGCAAAGAATAAAGAACAAAGACAAAGAAGTTAGGGAAGTTGTTTTCAGTAGTTAGTAGTTAGTAGTTTTTTGGAAGTTATTGAAATTAAAGAAGTTAACGCGTTCCGCGTTCCGAGGTGCGGGGGTGCAGGGGTACGGGATTTAATTTGTTCTTCGTTTTTCGTTGTCTTTATTCTTTTGTCTTTATTCTTTTGTCTTTATTCTTTGTTCTCAGTTAAACAATTTAACAATTAAACACCAAAGTGTTCCGCTACACCAACTACAACACCATCCTCAAGAATCAGTTTGCAAATCGGGTTCAAAAGATTTCGATCCATGCGGGCTTTACTTGTCCGAATCGCGATGGAAGCAAGGGACGGGGCGGATGTACCTATTGCAACAATCAAGCTTTTGTTCCGGATTACTGTGAGCCTGTCAAATCCATCACACAACAAATAGAGGAAGGCATACATTTTTTTCGAAAGAGAGAGAAATATGCCAATCAGGCTTACTTGGCTTATTTTCAGTCCTACACCAATACCTACGGCAACATAGATCACTTAAAATCAATTTACGAAGAAGCGCTGCAACATCCGCAAATCAAAGGAATAGTAGTAGGCACCCGTCCGGATTGCGTTGATGATGCAATCCTGGATTATTTTGCAGATCTATCGAGACAAACCTATGTCATGATTGAGTACGGCATAGAATCAACCGATGATAAGACTTTGGAATTTATCAATCGCGGACACGACTACCAATCTGCTGTCAATGCCGTGCATGCCACTGCCCAACGCGGGATCAATACTGCCGCACATATCATATTAGGTCTGCCTGGTGAAAGCAAGGAAACCATATTATCACATGCCGACAAACTGAATGCATTACCTTTAACAGCCTTAAAATTGCACCAACTGCAATTGGTCAAAGGCACCGTTATGGCAAAACAATTCGAGACCAATCCCGAATTATTTCATCTTTTCCAGTTGGATGAATATATAGATTTGATGGTTGATTTTTTAGAAAGATTGTCCCCTGACATAGCTGTAGAGCGCTTTGTTTCTCAATCTCCCGACGGATTTGTGATTAAGCCGGATTGGGGTATAAAGAATTTTGAATTTGTAGATAAAGTAAACAAAAGATTGAAGGAGCGGAATACCTGGCAGGGGAGATTGTGTGATTGTTGATTCTGATATATGCTGCCCTTACAGGGCGCGGTTTTCTTTCTTCATGCCTATTCCCAAGGCGTTGCCATTGGGCTAGTGTATATTGCCCCTTCAGGGCGGCAGATTATATGTTACATATTCCTAACACAACGCTTTTTAACTTCGTAGAAGTTTCACGTGCATAACCCCCAATTTTAATTGGGGGCAGTTGAGTACGTGTGACTGCTTAAACGCTGTAGGCGTTTAACAATTTGGATTTTGGGAAACTCTTACAGAGTTTTATTACCATTCCCGACCTTCTCACCCCGGATGAATCCGGGGGTTATTCACGTGTTTGTCCTACGGACAATTCCTTAGTCGATCAGCAGCTAAATTTATTAATCATCTGTGAGTGTGCCGCGCCCTGAAAGGGCAAAATTTGTCAGCCCAGAGCAACGCTCTGGGTCAATGATGACCCAAAACACCATGCGCCCTGAAGGGGCAGTATAATTTCTTTACACAAATCTTACTCAAAACTTTTGATGACACCCGACCGACCTCGTCCGGTGAGCCGAAAAATAAGTAAGAACAGCGTTAAAAATCGTCCTAGTCAAATAAAATATTCAACTAAAAAATTGTAAGGTGTCTTAGAAGTGTCTAAATGCAAGGCGCTGAGATTGAGGGCGAAGGAGCATACTGAAGTATGTGACTGAGCCCGAATATCGAAAGCAACACAGCAGTTGGGCACTTATGAGACACCGCTGAGTTTGGACGATTTAGCTGTTCTAGCGCTAATTTTTCGAGCGAAGCGGGCGCAGTCTTGATTTTTTTTTTGCTTCGTTTTTTTGTATTAAGACAAAAAAATGAAGTTAGTTTAATAAAAATAATTTCAATTGTAATAGTTTCAATTTCAATCACTTACAAATTAAAGATTTTTTTCGTTATTTAATGCCGAAATCTGCTGAAATTATTGTAATTTTGCAAGGTTTTTTAAGCAACTTGAATAAAAAAGCACAAAACAGCTTACTATCAAGGTTTAAGGAACATTGAAGGGCATTTTAAAGTGCTATAATTAAACAAACTTTATATAAACTATGGCAAACCTGATAAAGACTAAACGTGGTTTGAACATTCCAATTACCGGAAGTCCCATCGAGATGATTGGGAAATCTACCTTGCCTACAGATTTTGCATTGGTTCCTGATTATTTTCATGGGGTAACTCCCAAATTGCATGTTAAAGAGGGTGATGTCGTAAAAGCCGGCACGCCCGTTTTTTATGAAAAGCAGTTTCCGGATATGAACTTTGTTTCACCGGTGAGTGGTACCGTCAAAGCAATCAACCGTGGTGAAAGACGTAAGATCTTGAGTATTCAAATTGAAGCGGATGCTAAGATGACTTATGAATCTTTTGATAAACCGGATTTGAAGACACTTTCAGTTGAAGAACTCATTCAGACCTTGCAAAAAGTTGGTTTGTGGGTGTTCATCAAGCAACGCCCCTATGATGTGATTGCCAACCCAAACAAAACGCCTAAGGCAATCTTCATTTCATCTTTTGATTCGGCTCCTTTGGCTCCCAATAATGATTATGTTATTGGTGGACAAATGGCAGATTTCCAGAAGGGAATAGATGTGTTGGCAAAAATTGCCAAGGTTCACCTGGGCATCAAACATGGTAAACAAACACCTTTTGCTGCTGTTGAAAATGTTGAGATCACGGAGTATGATGGTCTTCATCCTATCGGTAATGTGGGTGTTCAAATCAATCATGTAGATCCTGTCAATAAAGGTGAGGTGGTTTGGACCATCAATCCCCAGGATGTACTTTTTATCGGTCGTTTTTTCAATAAAGGTATTATAGATTTATCGAGAACCATTGCATTGACCGGTCCAAGTGTGAAATCTCCACAGTATTACCAGACGGTGGCAGGTGCCGGCATTGGTCATTTAATAAAAGCTAATCTCGTCAAGGGAACACATAGATTTGTGGTGGGTAATGTGCTGACAGGCACAAAAGTTCCTGAAAATGGTTATTTAGACTATTATGCTACACAGATTACCGTGTTGGAAGAAGGTAGCGAAACACATGAGTTGGTGGGGTGGGCGATGCCGCGCTTCCGTAAATTCAGTATGAGTCGCACCTATTTTTCTTTTATTTTTGAATGCAAATTGTTGCGCAAGTTGTTTGGTAATTTGAAATACAAATGGGATACCCGTTTGTTGGGTGGAGAGCGTGCTATCATCATGTCGGGAGAATATGACAAGGTGCTTCCCATGGATATATTGCCTGAGTATTTAATTAAGGCGATGATTGTAAAGGATTTGGATAAGATGGAAGCTCTGGGAGCTTTTGAAATTGCTCCGGAAGATGTGGCATTGTGCGAATTTGTTTGTACGTCTAAGTTGCCCCTGCAGCAAATTGTACGTGATTCTTTGGATTATATGAAAAAAGAACTGGAATAATTATGAGTAATAAATTAAGAAAACTTGTTGACAAGATCAAACCTAATTTTCAGCCCGGAGGTAAGTTGGAGAAACTGCACTCCGTGTTTGATGGTTTTGAGACTTTCTTGTTTGTACCGAACACGACAGCTTCCAAAAAAGGAGCTCATATTCGCGATGCCATAGATTCGAAACGCACCATGATTGTTGTGGTGATGGCTTTGCTTCCGGCATTGTTGTTCGGAATGTATAATGTAGGCTACCAGCACTATTTAGCAATAGGGCAGGATGCAGGCTTTTGGTCCACTTTTGTTTATGGACTCTTGGCTGTTTTACCCATAATTATCGTTTCTTATGGTGTAGGTTTGGGAATTGAATTCATCGCTGCTCAAATCAGGGGCAGTGAGATACACGAAGGTTTTTTGGTAACCGGAATGTTGATTCCAATGATTGTTCCTGTTGATACGCCCCTATGGATGATTGCTGTAGCAACGGCATTCGCAGTGGTTTTTGCCAAAGAGGTTTTTGGTGGAACGGGCATGAATATTTTCAACGTAGCCTTGGTTACACGTGCGTTTTTATTTTTTGCATACCCCTCTCACATGTCAGGAAATACCGTTTGGGTACGTACCGGTACTACTTTTGGTTTAGGAGGTGGTACTCCCGTTGATTCTTATACAGGTGCAACTGTGCTGGGAGAATTGGCGACAGCCTCATCGGGTAATATACAAGTGGTAGATGTGGTGGGCAATCCCATTGGCTTTTGGGATGGATTTTTAGGCTTGATACCCGGTTCTATTGGGGAAACATCTACCTTGGCCATTTTATTAGGCGCAGCCTTGATTTTGTTCACAGGCGTTGCCAGTTGGAAGGTGATGTTGTCAGTGTTTACCGGAGGTGCTTTGATGGCATATGTGTTTAACTTATTTGGACCGGATACTGCCGTTGCCCATTTCCCCTGGTATAATCATTTGGTGTATGGTGGTTTTGCCTTTGGTGCAGTATTTATGGCAACTGACCCCGTAACTTCGGCACGTACAGAAGTTGGTAAATGGATTTTCGGCTTTATGATAGGGGCGTTTGCCATCATCATTCGTGTGTTAAATCCGGGTTATCCTGAAGGAATGATGTTGGCGATTTTATTCATGAATATTTTTGCACCATTGATTGACTACTATGTGGTGAATGCCAATGTCAAAAAACGTTTGAAACGCGCTACAAGAAAAGCTTAAAGGAAAGGAGAAGAAGAAATGAATACAAATAGTAATACATATACTTTTATATATGCCACGGTGATGGTTATCATTGTGGCGTTGATGCTTGCTTTTGTCTCAAGTGCGTTGAAAGGTATTCAAACTAAGAATGTTGAATTGGATAAAAAGAAGCAGATTTTAAGTTCTTTGAATGTCAATTTGGAAGGGGAAGATGCAGCCGCTCTTTATGATCAATACATTGTTCAAGAGTTGATTATCAATACCAATGCGGATATACAGTCAGATGCGATGGGTGAAGCTTTCGCCCTGGATTTCGGCAAAGAGATGTCTAAAGAAGCATCAGAACGTCAGCTACCGCTTTATGTCGCAGAAGTTGAAGGTGCTACCAAGTACATTATTCCTATGCAGGGAGCAGGTTTGTGGGGTTCAATCTGGGGCTATGTTTCTTTGAATGAAGATAAAAATACGGTGTATGGGACTTACTTTTCTCACGCCAGTGAAACGCCGGGATTGGGGGCTGAAATTGCAGAGAAAGAATTCCAGCACAGATTTATAGGTAAGAAAATTTTCAACAACCAAGATCAGTTGGTCTCCATCGCGGTGATGAAGTCAGGACAGAAAGCCGACAACCGGGATCAGGTAGATGGCATTTCAGGTGGTACTATTACCAGTCAGGGTGTAGAAGCGATGTTACTAAACTGCTTGACACAATATGAAGCCTATTTTAAAATTAAAGGAGGAACTGAAGAATGAGTAAATTAATGTCAGCCAAAACAAAAGAAATATTGTTAGGTCCTTTGGCCAAAAACAACCCGATTACCGTCCAGGTATTGGGAATTTGTTCGGCACTTGCCGTTACGGCCAAATTGGAGCCTGCATTGGTAATGGGTATTTCCGTAACCATTATTGTGGCATTCAGTAATGTGATCATTTCTTTATTGCGCAACACTATTCCCAACCGCATCCGTATTATCGTGCAGTTGGTTGTCGTTGCAGCTCTGGTAACCATAGTGAGTGAATTTTTGAAAGCATTTGCCTATGATGTGAGCGTGCAGTTGTCGGTATATATTGGTTTGATCATTACAAACTGTATTTTGATGGGACGATTAGAGGCCTTTGCTATGTCAAATAGCCCCTGGGAATCCTTTATAGATGGATTGGGTAATGGTTTCGGTTATGCCTGGATATTGGTGGTAGTTGCATTCTTCCGTGAGCTTTTGGGATCCGGTACCTTGTTTGGCCATCAGGTAGTGCCGCAAGCTTTGTACGATGCCGGATATTCCAACAACGGCTTGATGATTTTACCACCCATGGCCTTGATCTTAGTGGCGTGTATCATTTGGGTGCATAGAGCGAAGGATAAGGAGTTGCGGGAATGATTAGTAGTTGGTAGTTAGTAGTTAGTAGTTAGTAGTTAGTAGTTAGTAGTTAGTAGTTAGTAGTTAGTAGTTAGTAGTTAGTAGGGAATATTTTTGAATAATAAAAAAGAACCGGCGATTGTTGGTGAAAACGATAAAATATAGCATATGGAAAATGTAGTCAGTATATTTGTCAGGTCGATTTTTGTCGATAATATGATTTTTGCATTTTTCCTCGGGATGTGTTCTTATCTCGCGGTATCGAAGAATGTAAAAACATCCATGGGTTTAGGTATAGCTGTCGTATTTGTACTGGGTGTTACCTTGCCTGTTAATTATTTGCTCGAAAATTATGTGTTGAAAGAAGGTGCACTAGCCTGGATAAGTCCTTCTTTAAAGAATTTGGATTTAAGTTACCTGGCTTTCATCTTGTTTATTGCGGTAATCGCAGCCATTACGCAATTGGTCGAGATGGTGGTGGAAAAATTCACTCCGGCATTATATAATTCTTTGGGTATTTTCTTGCCGTTGATTGCCGTTAACTGTGCCATCATGGGTGGTTCTTTGTTCATGCAGCAACGTGGTTTTGCAAATATTGCAGAAGCAACATCCTATGCCTTGGGTTCCGGAGTGGGCTGGCTGCTGGCTATAGTTGGATTTGCAGCCGTACGAGAAAAAATGGCCTATTCCAACGTACCTGCACCTTTGCGTGGACTGGGCATTGGCTTTATCACCGTGGCATTGATGTCCATAGCATTTATGAGTTTCTCAGGATTAAAGATATAATTATAAATAGGATCAAAACATAAGCATAACAGCGCAATTACATTCTAACAATTATGATATTAGCTATTGATACGACTATGATTGTCGTAAGTCTTCTGGTTTTTTTAATTGTGATATTATTTTTAGTAGTTATTTTGCTTGTCGCTAAGCGCTATTTAGTTGCATCCGGCGATGTAACCATCACGATTAATGATGATAAAGAAGTTGTGGTTCCAGCAGGAGGTTCGTTGCTGGGTACCCTGGCAACAAAAAATATATTTTTGCCTTCGGCATGCGGTGGTGGTGGTACTTGCGCTGAATGTCGTTGTCAGGTAATTGAGGGGGGAGGGGAGATCCTTCCTACGGAGGCTGTACATTTTTCACGCAAACAAATTATGGACAACTGGAGATTGGGTTGCCAGGTGAAGATAAAAGGCGACATGCACATCAAGATGAATGAAGCCATCTTAGGCATCAAAAAATGGGAATGCGAAGTGGTTTCCAATGACAATGTGGCTACCTTTATCAAGGAATTTGTTGTAAAATTACCGGAGGGCGAAAGATTGAATTTCAAACCGGGAGGTTATATTCAGATTGATGTTCCCAAGTACGATATAAAATATGCTGATTTTGATGTAGCTGAACGTTTTCGCAGTGATTGGGATAAGTTCAAAATGTGGGACTTAACCGTTAAAAACGATGAAGAAACCATGCGTGCCTATTCCATGGCTAATTATCCTGCAGAAGGTGATATTGTGATGTTGAATGTGCGCATTGCTACGCCTCCATGGGACAGAGAAAAAAATACCTGGATGAATGTCAAGCCAGGCTTGTGCTCTTCCTATATATTTAATTTGAAGCCCGGTGATAAAGTGATGATTTCCGGTCCGTTCGGAGAGTTCCATCCCATCATCGACAGTAAAAATGAAATGCTCTATATTGGCGGTGGGGCAGGTATGGCACCTTTACGCTCGCACATCTTGCATTTGTTGAATACCTTAAAAATTACGGACAGAAAGATATCTTACTGGTATGGAGCACGCTCAAAGAACGAAATTTTCTACGAAGAAGATTTCAGAAAATTAGAAAAAGAATTCCCCAATTTTACTTTTAATATAGCATTGAGCGAGCCGCTTCCTGAGGATAATTGGACAGGTTATGTAGGCTTTATTCATCAGGTGATTTTGGATAATTACCTCGAGAATCACGAAGCACCGGAAGATATCGAGTATTACATGTGCGGTCCTGGTCCTATGGCCAAAGCAGTTGAGAAGATGCTTTACGACCTGGGCGTTCCAAGAGAGATGCTGATGTTTGATGATTTTGGATGATGATTTTCGGTTCATCAGGCAAGGTCAATCCAGTTAGATGTAGCACCCGTACCTCGGACCCCGCACCCCGTACCTCGGAACCCGCACCTCGTGACCCCGGAACTCGTACCCCGTACCGCGGAACACGTATCCCGGAACCCGGACCTCGGAACTCGTAAACTCACTACTGTAGATTTTCCCCCTGCAATTTCTCCTTTGCCTTTTCACGCTCGAATTTCAGCAGGTAAGTATCGGGATTAGGCAAATGCCAAATAACCGGAAATAATTCCGGATTCGCTGTTATCGCCGGATACAGATACCTTACAGTTGAGCCATAACCCAATTGCTCCAAGACTACATAATCCACCTTCTTTTGGATTAAATCCTGTAATAGTTCATTACTGTCAATAGCGTATTTATAGTTGACAGCGTAAATATTGGAAGCATAATAAGTGAATAATTCAGGCTTCCGGCAACAGCAAATTACATTTTTTGGAAATTGTTTCTGCATTTCCTTGGCGATGGTGAAATAATTTTGATAAGCAGGAGGGTGGGGGCGTTTAGCTACCTCAGCTTGCGCTTCTACGGGAGCATGCATCAAAAAGATCAATACCAAAAATGCATAAGGAAAATGTGGTTTTAATTTGTGTTCTTTTTTCCACAACAACAGGATGAGATGATATAATCCTACATAGAAACCAACAAATAAAAAGGGTGCAATGGGTACCACGTAGCGACTGCCGTTTCCGCCATGCCACAGCATAAATAATCCGATTTGACCTGCCAAATAGGCAATCAGGGGCCACTTAATTTTTTCCATTTTCCAGGCGCCGTAGAAAATGATGGCAACTATTAAAAGTCCGCCGATTATCGAAAAAAAGCCGGAACCTTTATCGTAATTGATCTCTAAAAAAGGGAATAAAATTTCTTTAAAACCTTTGATAACGGTCTCATCAAAATTGACGATCATCTTTTCAAGCATTTCACCTACTGAAGAGATATTGCCACTTTCAGGCCGCCATGGGTTGACAGTCATAACCGTACCCAAATAGCGGGATTCAATGCCATGTGCGGCGTTTCGTATCGACCAGGGAAGAATCAACAAAACAGACCCCGCCACAGATGAAAGAGCCGGCATCCACTCTTTTCTGAATAAAAAAAATACCGGTAAGGCCAAGATAAGTGCTGCTCCGACAGTGCGTGTATAATATGCTGCAACTGCTGCAATGATGCTCAGGTAAAACCAGGGACTTTTAAAAAAACACACAGCATCCTTTTGGGCATATTGATACAAGCTGATGAAAAAGACTACGGAGCAGGCAAAGAAAAACATTTCCGACATCACCATGGAAGCAAATTCCAATACTTTGGTACAGAATAGTGCCAAAGCAGTTGCAGCAAAAGCCAAAGATAAATTATCAGTTTGCTTTTCCATCAAATAAAACAATCCGATTAGCCCGAAGAGCAATAAGATGCCGTTTAGTATTTTAAAGAAGATTATGTTATTGATGCCTAAAAACATAAATATGGCCAAAAATGCGGAGTATCCTGGAGGATAATGGCTGGCCGGCATCATTCCTTCAGGAGTATTGTAGGAATATCCATCACCGGCAGCCAGGTTTTCCGCCAATTTCATATAGTGTACATTGTCCCCGTTCAGGTTCAATTTTGAGTCGAAAGTTTGGGTGAAAGTATAAGCGAAAATAGCTGATAACAAAAGGAGGAAAATGTATTTTTTTTTCATTGTGGTTGACTTGATAGTTGTTTCTGATCTGTTCCCGCAAAAGTAGTGATTCAATTCATTTTGAACAAATTTCATTATTGGTAGCAGTTTAGATTTTTAAAATATTATCTGAAAATAAATATTACCTTTGCAAACACCCGGATTTTAAAAATTGGTTGCAAAGTATGATTAACGGAAAGAAAATAATTGTGGTGATGCCCGCATACAATGCCGAAAAGACATTGGAAACCACCTATAAAGAGATTCCTATGGACATTGTTGACGAGGTGATCCTGACAGATGATTTGAGTCAGGATAATACCATTGGAGAAGCCAAAAAATTAGGTATCAAAGAGATACATATACATAAGCAGAATAAAGGTTATGGTGGTAATCAGAAAACCTGCTATAACAGGGCTTTGGAATTAGGTGCCGATATTGTCATCATGTTACATCCCGATTATCAATATACGCCCAAATTAATTCATTCCATGGCATACATCATTGCAAATGATGTTTATCCGGTAGTGTTAGGGTCGCGTATTTTGGGAAAAGGAGCGTTGAAAGGAGGCATGCCTTTGATAAAATATATAGCAAATCGTATCCTGACCTTGATTCAAAATATCCTGCTCAATAAGAAACTTTCCGAATATCACACCGGATATCGGGCATTTTCAGCGGAGGTATTACGGAATATCGGCTATATGAAAAATTCCGATGACTTCATTTTTGACAATGAGATGTTGGCTCAGATTTTTTATGCCGGCTATGAAATAGGGGAGGTGACCTGTCCAACCAAGTACTTTGAAGAGGCATCTTCCATCAATATGAAGCGGAGTATGATTTACGGGTTGGGAGTACTCCGGGTATCCTTGGTGTACAGACTGTGCAAATGGGGTTTGATGAAATCGAAACTGTTTAAATAAAGATGACACTTAAAACCAAAATCAAAAAGAAAACGGATAATGTGTTGGTTCAGATTATCCGTTATTTCATATCGGGAGGCATAGCTGCTACAGTAGATTTTGGGTTGTTGTATTTGCTGACCGAATTTTTTGGTCTCTACTATCTTTGGTCGGCTGTCATCAGTTTTTCCGTCGGATTGCTCATCACCTATCTTTTCAGCATCACCTGGATTTTCAACCAACGCCGCATCAGCAATCGTTGGGTAGAATTGCTGATTTTTAGTGTTATAGGTGTGGTTGGGTTGTTGTTGACCTATTTATTTATGCAATACTTTACTGATGCCATAAACCTCCATTACATGCTTTCCAAGGTATTGACGACCGTTATCGTCTTTTTCTGGAATTTTCTGACCAAACGATTTGTTTTATTTACCAGGAAAAAATAAGTGTTTCTCTTAAATCTTCCTTACCCGATTGCTTCATTTAAAAACACATTGAACGGATACTGCACCTTGTATAATTCCATCAAGCGTTCAATCACATTTTCTTGCATGAAAAACTCGTCATCTAACATGTGATAGGTGACAAAGTGCCTGTTTTTTATCAATTCAATCTCTTTAAACTTTTTGGAGTATCCGCGTGGAGGACTTTTCAGCTTGTCTTCTTCCATTAGTTTTGGAAAAAGTGTTTTAAAGGACTTATTATCCAAAATTGCCCGGATTTCATCAGGATAGTCATAAATATGTTGTCTGATTGACTCCAAATCGGCGGCATCGGGTGAGTGAATACCTCCCGAAACGAAGGATTCTCCCGGTTTTAAATGAATATAATATCCTGCCTGCCGGGTTTTTCGTCCACCTTGGGCAATAAACGCACTCATATGAGTTTTATAAGGCGTTTTGTCGGGTGAGAAACGAATATCCCGATAAATACGAAACATACATTCCGGAGCAGTGACTATGCCTATGCTTTCATCCAGTTCGCTGAGCGGCAGGATAAGCGCATTGACAAATGTTTCAAACATTGCGCGCGCCTTTATATATTCATGTTTGTGTTCGTTGAACCAATCGCGATCGTTATGGATACGCAATTGCGCCAGAAAGTTGAATGGTTGTCTAAAGTCCATTTGATTTACATTTTATAACCTAGATGCTTTAATAAAATGCAATTTATCGTCTTTTCAAAGTGTAAATATCCTTCCTTCTGTCCCGTAAATTTCTTACGCTTCCGAACTGGTTCAATTCGTTAAGCAAATCCAAATCCACGTCGGCAATCAGTATCATTTCCGTATTGGGTGTGGCTTCGGCTTTCACTCCATTGGTTGGGAATGCAAAATCACAAGGCGTGAAGACCATAGCTTGCCCATATTGTATATCCATATTGTGTACTTTCGGCAAGTTGCCTACGCATCCGGCAATGGCGACAAAGCACTCGTTCTCAATAGCTCGTGCTTGTGCGCAGTGCCTTACACGCGAATAGCCGTTTTGCGTGTCGGTAAGGAAAGGAACAAAAAGAATTTGCATGCCTTCATCGGCAAGCAGGCGTGGAAGTTCCGGGAATTCTACGTCATAGCATATCAGTACGCCGATTTTCCCGCAGTCCGTATCGAATGTTTTCAGTACCTCGCCACCTTGCATACCCCACACGCGGGCTTCGTCGGGTGTAACGTGGAGCTTTTCATATTTCTCACGTGAGCCGTCTCTACGACAAAGATACCCAACGTTGTAAAGGCTGTTTTCACGCATTTCGGGCATACTTCCGGTCAAGATGTTGATGTTGTATGAAATAGCCAGCTCAGACATGTTATTTACTATTTCGTCGGTGTATTTGGCCAACTCACGGATGGCATTGGGTTCAGAAAGATGGTTGTACTGAGCCATCAGCGGAGCGTTGAAAAACTCAGGGAACAATGCAAAGTCGCAACGATATCCCGAGACAGCATCAATAAAAAACTCAGCTTGTTGCATCATGTCATCCAGGTTTTGGTATGAACGCATCTGCCACTGGATAAGTCCCAGACGGACGATTTTTTTGGCAATGGTAGCTTCGTCAGTGGGCTCTTCGTAATAAATATTATCCCAACGCATCAACACAGCGTACTCGTTGCTTTCCTCATCACCCGGTAAATAGCCACGAAGCACCCGAACAGCCTGAAAGTTATTGGATATTTGGAAGTTGAGAACAGGATCATCCATCTCTTTCAGACGTACACCCCTGATGTATTCACGAGGCGAAAGTTTATCCGCATACAGATGATAGTTAGGCATTCGTCCGCCAAAGATGATGGATTTCAGGTTCAGGCGCTCGCAAAGGTCTTTGCGGTAATCATACATGCGCCTTCCCAACCGAAGTCCCCTAAATTCTTCACTTACTAAAACCTCTATGCCGTACAGCACATCGCCTTTTGCGGTGTGTGTACTGAAATTATCTCCGATAGCCTGTTTATAGGTGTGTTTGTCGCCAAGTTTTTTATAATCGACGATAATGGAAAGTGCACATGCAGCTAATTTTCCGTTTACTTTAATAACAATCTGTCCTTCAGGAAAAATATTGATGAGTTTTTGAATTTGTTCTTTTCTCCACGACCCACCCGGTCCATCACCGTAAATTTGAATCATTATCTGCTTTAACTCTTCATAGTCGTCAATGCTCAGATAACTTAATTCAATGTTTTCAATATTACTTAAATCCATATTTGTTTGTTTTTTAGAAACACAAAGTTACTAAAAAATAATCAGAATTCTTGTGGGGCGGTGGTTTGAACTAAGAACAAAGAACTATAAACTAAGAACGATGAACTAAGAACTAAATGGGGTAGGGGTTTTAGCAGGGTATCTGATGATGCTGCGTTTTTTTAATGGACATGGATGCCTTGAAAATGGGACATGTTGTTGGCTTGGACAAAGAATTTATGTGTTTATTTAAATTTCATCATAGCTGACAATTGTAAGAAGTAGTCATTTTAATCATTTCCTTGTGTTTCAAAGTTGGTCTTGGATGCCTCCTTGAGGAGTTTTAGAAATAGAACTCCTCGGTTTGTTGTTTTAAACTTTTGGTTAGGATGATTTTTTATGTCCGGAATTGTATGTTCAATAAGGTGTCTTTGACTAATTTTTTCAGGGTTCTATTCAGGCTTCCTGAAATCTGTTTTTCTCCAAATACTTCTGAAGTCTCTTTTCGAGAAAGGGGATTAATGCTCAGTTTTTCAAGTATTTCCGAATATCTTGTTCGGTTTTTTAGCTCTTGCCCTAGCTCTTGCCCTAACTCTTGCCCTAACTCTTGCTCCGAAACATAATCCAGCTTTACAAACTGTACTTGAAATGATAGTCCTACCTCTTTCCAACGGAACTCGATTTGAGGATACTCTTTCAATTCATCAGCGATAAGCTTTAGCCCATTTCCCCATTAGTCGATAATTCCTATACGCTTGAAAATCGGTGCAATAATTTTATTGCGGGCGTCGCTTTGACGACTTTCCATAAACAAGTGGATTTAATATTGAAAATACGCATTTAACTGAATTAGACCGTATAGAAAAATTGTTTGCATTGGTAGTCATTGCTTTTAAATGGGCATATCTGGTTGGTGTATTTTTACATGAGAATATAAAGCGTATCAGAATACTTAACAACGGCAGAAAAGCAAAAAATTTCTTTAAATACGGGTTGGATTACATAGAAAACACTTTATTAAATACTTAATTTTAAAGATAATATCAACATATATAAATTTTTGTCATGTACTTAGAAATATTGTACATTATTTTTAATTTTATCGTTAATTGAAAGATGTAGTATTTTGACATTGATTTTATGCGGCTAAAAGTTAAATAGCTAAAACATTTTTGACTGATTGTTTTTATATTGTAAAACAAATTGTATTTTTGCATCACTTCAAGGTCGCGATAAAACATACGTTTTCTCTCTATCAACTTAAAAGTTAGGGTTTTATACTAATTAAATTATTATTGCAATGGATAATTGTTTGTCGGTCCGTGTTCCCAGCAGCGGTATGAGTGACTTCAATGCGTACTTGGAAGAGCATGCATCTGAAGCAAAATCCACGAAATTGAATGATTCTTATTATCATGTTGATGTTGTTGCTGATGCATATAGCCGAGGATATATTGATGGCAAGAAATATTCAACTGATGAATTTATGGATGATTTTATAGAGAAAGTGTGGGAAAAATTTGTTGAAAAAGCAAACAAGGTCTATTTATCTGCTAAGTCATTAACTGACGCTTTTTCCTCTAAAAAATATACTGTTGGAAAGATATATATCAATATATTTCATAGGAACCCACGTGTTATTGTCTCTGTAGATGAATCTGTACTACTTGATGATACTTTTGTTACTTTCGCATATCCTAAAATACATGAAATACAGAAATCGTTCTATGCACTTTCTAAGTGCACTCTTGACATAAGTTTGATAGGATCTGACGACATTGATGAAGATCTTTTAAAGCAAGACGGTTTCGAATATTCTGAAAAAATTTAATATGTCCAATAAGTATGAATGGGGCAAAAGAAACCACGATTTGTCCACAAAACTATTATCTGAAGGCATTTATTTTGACTGGGCTGTTACCACAGCATTCTATTCAGCCGTCCAATATACAGAAGATGTATTGTTTCCGTCAATAATAAATGGAGTATATTGTACTGAGATTGGGGCTGCAAGAAGTGTATGTAAATTGGACGGTAGACACGCCACAAGAGAGAGGTTAGTATACAGTATAATGGGTAACACGACAGGGGCTTATTATAAATGGTTAGACGATAGATCAAGAACCGCTCGGTATAAAACGTATAAGATAGAAAAAGCCATTGCAGAAAAGGCAGTGGATTACTTACATCGAATTCTCGAAGCATGCTCTGCAGAGAAAAATGCTATAAAAAAAACAAAAAAAGTTAAAGAAGTTCTTCTGTAATTTATGGATGTTATTTAACATATTACAAATGGTCGGATGTTTATTGCATTCGACCGTTTGTATAATAAGGGATATTCGTTTAATTCAAATTTTAGAGCAAAATTGATAGAGATTTCATAATGATATCAGTCTTGCTTTTTTCTTTTTTTGAAGTTTGGGAGATTTCAATTTTATCAGGCGAGAAACGAATATTGAGATAAATTCCATGGCAAATAAATCATTATTGCTGCAAAAGTGGTCATTTTTTTCATAGTTAAGATGTTTTTTTCTTGTTTTCTGTGCAGAAAACGACAGGTTTTCTCAATCAAGGACGTTTTGATGCGTTTTTCAATCAGTGTAGTTAAATTCTTGATGAACTGATTTAATTATTCATATGATCGAAATAATTGATTGACTTAGTTCAAGTTCATTTCATTTAAACCTAAAAACACCATATCCCTTTGTAAGTTTTTTGTTTTCAAGTAAATCAATCTTCATTGACTTTAAGAGTTCTCGATAGTATTCCATATTGTCAGATTTCTCCGTATACTTGCGGTAGCGTCTTTCAATATCTTTCATTACTTCGAATAGTTTTTTGCTTTGAAGGTACTGTTCCTCAGTATTATCCTTTATGAGATGATATAAGCTATTGAACAGCAGGATAGCGAATTGTACCTCGAATTTGGAATTATCAAATGAGAGGTAAGCATAGTGATATGAAATTTTATAGTCCTTTTGTTTGTAATGGGAGCATCCTATAATATACTGCATGTTAGGAGATGTAATGTGTTTTTTACAGGCTTTTTTATAGATTGCTTTGACTTTTTCATATTTTCCTGACAGGTGATAAAAGGACATTAATTCTTCATACGCACAAGGATTTTTCGGGTAATCTTGTAGAAAGGCTTTATGCAATTTCTCAAGAACTTTAGAATTTGATTCTTTTGAAGTTTTTTCTCTAAATTCATTTAACACCTTTATGTCTTCCTCTTTATACGGATAAATATCACATTTATCAAAGTCGGATTTTTTCTTTTTTTCTTTATTTCCAATGAAGATATCATCGGGTAAAGCTTTTATTCCTGATCCTTCGATGTCTAATCTCCCGCCTATGTATAAACCTTTGGGCAGAGACTTTATATTTTCACAATCTCTAAGAATCAAATCTCCACCAATTCGCATGTTATCAGGCAAGTACTCGATTTTGCTGCTCGACAGATCAAGCGAACCTCTCAACTCTAATGCAAATGGCAGGGATTTAATAAGTGAAAATTCAAAAGACAGGTTTTTCGTTTTTAATCCAATGGTATTATCTAAAAGCCTGCAATCGCTCATGTATAGTGTATTGCCAACTTTTAAGTTTTTGGGCAATTCTTCCAGTGATGTGAAGCTAACATCTAAATTGCCACCAACGGTTAAGTTGGCCGGGAGTTTTCTGATTTTCGTGTCTCTTAAGTTTAAAGTGCCTTTAAAATAATTCATGTTTTCAGGTAACTTTCTCACCCGAGTACCCCATAAATCAAGCGAATAAACTTTTAAATCTGCCGGAATTTTAGAGATATTACTCCACATACAAGCTAATAAATATTTTACCTCTAACCCTTTAGGTAGAACGTCTATAGAGCAATCACGACCAAAAAGTATACTTCCATCCACTTTAAGGTTGTCAGGTAAGGTTATTTTATCCAATAAGTACCAAAAGTCAAGATTGCCCTTTATGTGCATGCACCCGTCCTTTACCTTAATTTTGGCTGCCGGATTTGTTTTATTTACGAGTTGAATAAAATCTTCCATATGAAGATAAATTTGTTTAAAAAACATATTTGATTGAAAAAGTTTTGCAAAGGGGTTTTTATCTTGCTTTAAGCCCCATCACCGCAACTAAAAGAACTGCAAAATCTCCTACATCTTTTCGGTCTGGACCGATTTTGATCCTCCAACTGTTATCTTCTCCGCCTTTCTTCATATTGCGGGCTAAGGCATCACATGAGCTGATAAATGCATTGTGAGCAAAAGTACGTTCTTCATCCATTTCCCTCCGCGTTTCCACGCTGGACAAAAGCCATTCGACCCTCAATCGGGAATATCTGATGGCATGTTTCAATAAAGACTCTACCAATGGCTGGTAGTTGGATGACTGAAAGTCTTCATATGTTTGTTTAACGTCTTGTAATTCCATTGTTTTAAATAATTGGTAAAAGTAAAAAAACTATTTTTCCGTTTTAATGGTTTTCTTTTTCTCAATCGCGAGTTTGACCAGCCTGGTTATCAGATCAGTGAACGATACTCCGTTAAATTCCCAAAGTTTAGGATACATGCTTATTTCTGTAAATCCGGGCAGGGTATTAATTTCATTCAACGCAAAAGTGTTATCATTTCTCAAAAAGAAATCAACTCTAGCCATTCCTTCGCAACGGGTTGCTTTATAGGCTTTAACAGCAGTATCCCTCAATTTATTTGAAATCTCGTCAGGAATATCTGCCGGGATTGTAATCGTTGCACCTTGCGAATCATTATACTTTGCATCATAGGAATAAAATTCTCTCGTCAGCACTAATTCGCCAATTATCGATGCCTTCGGATTTTCGTTACCAAGTACGTCACATTCCAGTTCTTTTCCTATAATCGCCTCTTCAATTAAGATGTTGTCGTCATAGGTAAATGCAAGTTTAATTGCTTCTTCAAAAGAAGTAGCATTATTAACTTTGCTTACACCAACCGATGAACCTCCGTTACAGGGCTTTACAAACACAGGCATACCCAATAATTTCTTCACTTGTTGGAATAAAATTTGGTTTTTGTTCTCTTTGTTTAATGATATGAATCGGCTAACGGGAATTCCGTGGTCTCTAAGAACTCTTTTCGTAATTTCTTTATCCATACAAATTGCCGATGCCAATAAATCCGGTCCCACGAAGGGAATTTGCAGTGTTTTTAAAAAGCCTTGCAATGTTCCGTCTTCGCCAAAGTTTCCATGGATAATAGGAAAAGCGATATCGAAACTATCAAGTATTTCCTTGCTCTCTTTATTGATTGTCAAAGCGTACTCATCATCTTTTCTCAAAACAACTTCTGTTGATTGACAAAAAAAATCTACTTCTCTTAAATCGATGTTTACAGAAGGATACTTAGCATTATATCTCCATTTTCCGTCTTTATCTATACCCAAGAGTGTAACATCGAAAATACTTTTATCGACAGCATTGAAAATATTCGTAGCTGAGTTGAGTGACACCTCATGCTCGGTAGATTGTCCGCCAAAAATAATGGCAATTTTGTACTTCATAATTTAAAAATTAAGCTGTATAGTTTTGTTAGCTTCTCTTTTAGCCGATGTGTGTTTGATTTTAACGTGTTGTCGGGATTCAAATACAATTTTTTATTTAATTCTATCATGATTGATGGATAGGTAAAAGCACATTCGGGACTTATTGAATTGGAATAAGGAAAATTCACTCCAATATTAAAACCGTTACTTTTGAAGTAATCGCCAATAAGTGCGATTATTTCATCGTTTGGCTTACTCCAATCTTCATTAAAACCCAAATTAACATCGATATCTCTAGCAACTTCTGTCGGAAAAGAATGACAGTCGATTAATAAAGATTTATCCGTTAATTTACTTTTAAGCTGCTCAATATATGGATAATAGATTGTATCCATAATCTCCTGTTTTCTTTGCTCCGAAATTTCACGTTTAAATTTTCCGAATTGTGTGTAAATTATTCCTTGCCCAATCTTGTCAAGCGGGTCATTTACCAATCTCTCAAAATCACAGGTAAATCTGCTGACCGTGCCTTTTACCGAAACAATATCATAATCCGGACTTAAAAGCTGCGGTTCAAATAGCACATCAGCAAATAAATCCGTCCATTTATACACCTCATCGATTATTTCCTTTGAATCCCACTCTTCAAGAACTGTTTTTGTACTGCAATGCGGAATATTTAATACTATTCTTTTTATATTCTTCATTAGTTGTTGAGGTTTCAAATTTTGCAATTTTCCATCAATGTTTTTTCAAAAACATAGATAATTCTTACAAATTTAGCAATTAATTGAATGTAATGAATCATCTGTTTCTGATTTTTTTGAATTACTCAATTAAACAACCACCTTAAGGAAGGCGGTTGTTTAATTTTGACACTTTTATTCATTCCCACAGTAAATCCCGCGTTGCAATTATAAGTTCAAGGGAGAATTTGTTTTTAATTTCAGTCATCCGATGAATTCTTTCGGAATGATGACCTTTTACTCTTATTTCTTCTTCAATTTCTTTTACCCTGTCAATTTGAGAAACATATGTTTCACTCAGATAGACAAAAAGTTCCGCTAACTCCTTTTCTCTTTCTTCTTCAGTAACAGTTATCGGAAGCAGTCCGGCTAATTTAAATGTAAGGATTCTGATTAATTTAATAATTTTTTCGTCCTTCTTCATCTCAAGAGCAAGCTCTTTTATTCTATTTTTTCAATTTCTGTAATCACCACACTTGATAAATTCAAATCATTGTTTTTTGTAGAATTTTCCATATTTTAAAATTTTGTTTGTTAAACAATAACTGTTGATACGATATAAAATTTAATTATTCGAATGATAGTAAAAATTATCTGTTTCTAAATTTTTGGAAGTACTCTATTAAGGAGTAATTATTAAAAGATTCTCTTTCGTTACTTGTGCTTGATGGAGCAAACTGCTGATTTACAGCATCAATATACATCGAAAAAGTAAATTCATCTCCCATGTAATACTTATCCCACTCTTTTTCGGTCATCATTTGCTTGATGTAGAACTGCTCTATTGACAAATTATCAAAAGAGAGGCATCCTCCGACAAATACATGCCTACAAATGCATTCCAAAGCATCCTATTTTGTTTTACTTCGGCACTTAAATAGTCTGCACCTCTCTTCCGATAATTCACTCGTTTTTAAACAAGACTGCTCATATTAAGAGGTCGTGCTTTGCAAACTCATCATCAAGGATTTCACTATGTTTCTTCGCATATTCTTCCATATCCTTAAAATTCCCCTTTTGAAATTCAGACACTAATTGTTGATAATCGGACCTGGGTTCCACAAATCTTTTTAAAAAAACATCACAATAACTACTGAAAGAATAATCCGATATCGATATTAAACCGTTTCTTCTTAGAGTTAACTGTTGCTGAAAACATTTTATAAAATCTTTTTCAGGTAGATCATACAACTCTTTGGGGTACTCTACTTCATTTTCATTATTACACATAATTAATTTTGTTTTAAATTGTTAGTTACATTTTTTTTGCGGAAGGAGTGAACCAACGTTTCAATAATCGTCTCATTAGATAAACGTGGCTCCACCTCCGCGTAATTAATTTTATCCGTTTTTTAATAAAAAACTAAGAGAACAACACGAGCCCAACTGCCCGGTTGTTAGGCACCAGCACGTCAAAGAACGCTTTTGGGCTTCATATCTCCGAAATGGACATAAGAAACCCGATCCGAAAAGGCATAGTACACCCTTTGGATTGTTTTATAAAATCTGTGGAAAATGATAGTTAACTGAAGGAGTCAGTTAAAAAAGAATGATTAACATGTGTGATTTAGATTGGTAATTGAAAAAATCATCTGCTTGGTTTTTTATAGACAACGTACCTAACAATTTCTCCATTTACTTCGTGATCAAAAAAAGACGGCATAGAACCTCCGTGATAATCGTATTCACTTGCAGGAGAAACATAAAAAATCAAAGAGCTCAGTTTGAATTGAGTCTCCGAGGAATCAATGGCTTTTTTAGCCTCTTCGATGATGGTTTCGTTGATAAACATGCATTGTGTTGTTTTTCGGCTGCAAAGATAAATAATTTTTTGATATTCTTTACATATTTAAGAAAAAAATGAAGATTTTTTCGAACAGCGATGTTAAATCCCGAAATATTGATGCTGACTCAGGACTTCTTAAGAGTATGTTTTTCTCAAAACTATGAGGCTTAAAGTGACAAGTTGTTTTTTGCTGATTTAACTTCAGTTCTTACTGTTTTCATTACCCTATGTACTTTTCTCTGCAATTTTAACATAGGTACAATTTTCTCTTTAAAGTGATTTATTCGTTTTTTCTTGTACTCTTTTACTTCCTCTTTGGAACCATATTGTTCGGCTAATTCGATTTCAGTATTTAAATGATTAAAGAGAAGTACCAAACATAATGATTGAATGTCACTTACCTCTATCTCGGATAAGTTTTTTACTCCTTTGTCGTCCGATCCTTTTGCTCCTGTCTCGGATACGTATTCTCCTGTCACGGTTCCGTATCCATAGTATCTGGCTAAATCATATAGAACAACAATTTCATCATTATCTGTAATTTCAAATTGAATTTTGTAAACTTCGGATGATGCAAGAAACTGAAACAATATCTGTTTATCGATAATTTCTTCAACCTCTTTCTGTATCAAAAAATCGAATGGCAATTTGAATTTTGAAATATATTCTTTGTAGACTTCCCAGTCGCTTACTTTTGAGGGTAATCTTCCAAAATGATTTTCATAATTCGTTAATGCTTTTTTGTTCAGTTGATTAAAAAATATAGATTCATCAAGCTCCAATATTGTGTTTCTGAAATCTTCTAAGTCAAGTTTCATGATCAATTTATTTTTTTATGAAAGAAATTCGTATCTATTATATATGTTTCCGGTTTTTCATTTACCGTTTCAAAGAGCAAATCGCGGAACAGTTGCAGTATGACCCCTTGCAATGCTCTTGCGCCGGTTTTACGTTTGATAGCTTCTTCTGCTATTAATTCATACACCTCATTTTCTATGACAAGGGTGTCATTGTTAAACTTAAAGTAATTGATATATTGCTCCAGAATATTGTCTTTTGACATTTTCATGATTTTGACAAGTTCATCTTTAGTCAAGGTGTCCAAAATAGCAATAAATCCAATCCGTCCAACTAATTCCGGAATAATGCCAAACTTGACCAGATCATCCGGAACTATTTTTTTTAACAAATTTAAATCTCGGGGTTTTTCTTTTTTAGCATAGCCAATGGAGTTGTAGCCATGCTTTGTACTTAACCTTTTTTCAATAATTCTTTCCACACCGGCAAAGCTACCTGCAAAAACCAACATGATGTTTTCCGTATTCAAAACGCTACTGACATCGCCGCTTCTTTCAGATAATAAATTTATTTTTTTTTCTTCTAACAATACCAGAAACTCCTGTTGTAGCTCTACTCCCCCTATAGAGCCTTTACGTCCGATATTATACTCGCTGATTTTATCAAACTCATCAAAAAACAAGATTGCTTTTTCCGCTTTTTTCTTCCCATATCTATCAATCAAAGTTCTCAAGTATGTGTCTAAATTATTCCCAATATAACCGGATGAAACCATCGATGAACAGTCAATTCGGATAAAGGGTATTTTGAAAAAATCGCATAAGGTGTTGACTAAAAAAGACTTGCCGGAACCTGTGGTGCCCGACAACAGCAGATTAGGCTTTGGAAAAGCATCGGGAGAAAAAACAAATCCTTCGGTATTACTTGACTTAATATAGCCAATTCGAACCAGATGAATATAAAAACAGATACTCAATATCTTTTTGGCATCCTCTTGCCCAATCACTTTTGTGTCGAGAAGGGCTTTAATTTTTGTCGGTGTATTATACTTTACGGCATAATAAGCTGTGCTGACAATGTCATTAAAATCTGAGTCTTTTAAATCATGAAACTCTTTAAACTCAAGCAATTCTTCATAGACTAAATTCTCGCATCTCTCATCTATAATATGCTTGAGAAACTCTAAAGCAATCAAATGCGATTTTGCTTGAAATTTATACACATCGTCTAAAGCTTCTTGAAATTCAGTGCTTTGTTCAATGCCATATTCCAAAACAGCCTCAGCTATTTCATCCATTTCATCCAAAGTAAATGATGCGGAAAGGAATATCCTTCTATATACATGTTTTACCCGGTCATCGTTCAATGCCGATTCCTGTATTTTTATTCCATAAAGATAGGTGTTCATGCTGGTTTTCTGGTAGTTAGACGCTTTGTTTAGAAGAAGTGAAAAATAATTTTTCGCAAGTTACGAAATATTTTCCATGTGAAGTGAATGGGGGAGGATGATTTTGAAAATTTAGTAGGTTTAACTGGCATGGGATCACCACCCTAGTTATCAAACTCCTCTCTACTACTAATCTTCTCGTTCCTTTTCTTCAATGCCAACCTTATCTTTAATTTTTGAGTATTGTTTTTTTGTGTATTGGAATGGCAAGCTCTCTGCAAAATTTGGTTGTAACGTTTGCTTTACGTGCTTTTTTAATATGCCTGACAGCAAAAAAACGAGTGAGTTGGATTATGAATCATCATAAATTTTCTAATATTCTAACTCTTCTACCTGGGAAAGGAGTGCCTCCAAAATCTTCAAACCAATCCATTGGAATCCATCTGCCGTCACTTTCTCTTTGATATTCAGCATAAGCGTGACCACCTTCTGAACCAATTGCAAACACAAATCGGGAATTCAATCCAATTTGGCGGGCGAATGAAGCCATTAGGATAGCAAAATCATCACAGTCACCAGTATATCGCTTTTCGCTTGTAAAATAATACGTTTCAATAGTTTCTGAAGCACTACGCCATGTGTCCACTGTGCCTGCGGGATCATGTATATAAGTCCAATTTGAATGAGCGTATTTCCATAAAATTTCAAGTTGTTTTTCTTTATCGCCACTACGATCTCCACTTTTTGTAATAATGTCAGAAACATTTTTAAATACCCACCCACCTGTTTGTATTTTTGTTCCGTTCTCTTCAATATTCGCCAAATCTTTTTCTTGAAAAGTTATTTCATTAGCATTACTATCTCTATGTACTGTCTTCCGTACTGAATGTGAAGAATCGTTTTCTCCGATAAAATCAACCAGACAAGATAAAATGTGGTAAGGAATATAAATGTATTCTTTACCGTTTATTTCGTTAATTTTGGCTTTGAAAGAATAATTATCAAATATTTTTATTGGTAAATTTTTATATTTATTTGTCCACCATTCTCCTGCATCTCCGCCATAAAACATTTTTGGTTGTTTTACTACAAATAAAATAGAATCTCCATCTCGTTTCACACAGGTAGTATCAAAGTCTGATTTGGATGCTTGCAAAGCAAGAGTGATAAATTTATTCAAACTGATATTGCCGATTTGACGTGATTCTATCATTACACTATCGCTTGGAATATGATTTTCAAATTTGGCTCGCAAATCTCCTGATATTTTCGGTTTACAAGATATTCCTATGAGAAATACTAATGCTGTACATAGAGCTATAAATAGAATTGTTTTTATTACATTTTTCATCTGTCAATTATTTAGAGTTCATATATTTTTTAAACAATTCAGATTCTATGGTAGCAGAAATCACTTTCCCGAACCTGTTTGTAGAACCAAATTCATATTTATCAATTCCAATATAAGATAAATATAGAACATAATATTTAACCTTTTGCAAATCTGTAATGGAGCTGACATTTTCAAGAGGAGTGTTGCTAATAATTACAAGTAAACTTTTTAATCGTTCATTTCCTTTATCCGGTAGATTTAAAGTACCTGTTTTGGCATATATATAATAACCCTGGGCTTCATATTTTTCTACAAGGTGATTTAAACTTCTGGCTGTCCCGACCTTGGGGACTTTTCGTAACTGCACTAACACTTGTCGTTTGTAGAAATTGAAATACGCTGTGCTATCTCTCCAGGTTGGTGTGCGAAAAAATTCATAACTTGGAATTTGCCTTACACTGTCCGAGAGTGTTGTTATGTTTGGTGAGCGATTTAAGGAAGCAAGCCTCATAGCCATAGTGGCCATTTGCAGGGGCGAAACCTCAAGAGGATATGATCCCAGCGACATTTGAATAAGACCATTACGAATAAAAGGTGGTAAATTTCTATCTGGATTATTTTGTGACCCAGTTTCTGTGTATACCCAGCCACGCCAGTCAGATTTTTGCTTAAACAATATTGACAAATACGCCTCTTCTCCAAAATAGTTGGAATACAAATTTGTTTTATCAACCATCTCTTCATAAATGTTGAAATTATCCTTCAATCCTGAAGACATAATTCCCATCCCCACCTCCATATTGCCGCCCTTATACCATTTTTCTTTATCAAAAGAATACCTTGTGCCGTCCAATGTGATAACAGGGAATGCATAAGCATCATTTCCAGGAGCTTTCAAAATATCCATAAGTCTCCCACTTCGCTGCATTCCAAACATAATCATTACAGAATGATAAAGGTTGTTTGAATACGTCAGATAATTATCGTATGAAAAGGCATTATTGTAATCAAGAGACCATGGGCTTTCACCGACATCAGTACATTGTACTCCCCCATAATATTCAAACTTCTTATTTTCGTTTTCGTCCACACTTTGATGCAGTGCTTCATTTAGAAAGTTTCGGGTTAATGATAGTCTTTCCCAAGGAAATTGTTGATAACTTGTAATTGCTGAATATGCTATGGGCTTAAAGGAGGAAGCAGGACCTGGGTTAAGAAATTGCAATGCATTGTTACCAAAAACATCTCGTTCAGTTGAATTATCACTTTCTTTGTATAAATTGCTCAAAAAGCGATATAGATATTTTATATTATTGGGATCAATTTTTCTATTCTTACTATAATCGAATAACGCACGAATTCGCCCATTTCCATCAATAACAACTGCCGAATAATCAAATTGTTTTTCTACAACTTCATCAATTGCTTCCGCAATTGCTGATTCAGGACTTCTTGTTTTTAAATGTTTTTTTATTTTTAAATTTACTCTATCTATCCCCTTCTTTAAATCAGGATTGACGTTGTCATATACAATTTGACTTTGATCAATATCATAATGGAAAGACATGCGGTTATCTAAAGATTTTTGTTTTTGATAATTCAACTCTTTAAAATCATTCAACTGCTTAATTGTAGCTTTATTTAAATTTATTTTGTTTTTATTTTCCGAATTTATTATAGAATACAATTGCTTGTGTAAGTCGTAATCAATGGAAACTCTAATTGTGGAATCTTTATATTCCGGAATATTCTTATAAGTGTTAGCTACATGGTTTGCAAAAGTATAACTCCACATAAATTCTTTACCAAGTGGATAAAAAAGTTGTCTCTTCCCATTTAACCATATGTTTTTTGCGAGGAAGTGTTCATCTTTTTGACCGTATTTCCAAGCAAGCACATTTTTTTCGATTCCTTTCCTGTCACTAGTATTTAAAAGCACTAAGTCATTTTGATTAATGCGAGTTGCCAATTGATTAGCGGTAGAATTGCCTTTAATCGACATTGACTCAGTTTCAATATGATAAAATTGCTTACTTCCTTCTCCTTTGCCCTGCTTGGAAGTAATAAGCAGTAGTGGTTCTTTGTCAGCAACCCATGAAGTGTCAAATCTTGAAATACGAATATTAGATATGGCCAGAGTGTCTATAGTAGGTGGCAAAATATCTGATTCATAATCAATATCCGTGTTTAATCTTTCTGTAATTTCAGTAGAAGAAATTTTTGAAAAACCAAAATACCTGTCTGTTTTTGCTGAAAGTATTTCACCGGTCCATTGTATATCTTCTCGCATGACAGATGGAATAAAGTAATGCTTTTTGTTAATACACAAACGATATATTCCATTTCGTTTTCTTAAATGCAGCAGTTCGTTCGGATTATTCTTTTCCAATTGCTTTTCGTCAAAATATTTCAGTAAGCTACTGAAAAAGATATTGTTGGATGCGCTGTCATTGACTGCTGCTTTCCATTCTTCTGAATGCACTTCATTTGTAGGATTTGTATAAGCATTCCATATAGAATCCATTGACCAGTTGTTTGTTCCTCTTGAGTTTTGAAATTTAATAAATTCACGATTAAGAAGTTCGGTTTTTTCTGTAATACTACTAATGATTTTTGAAACATCAAATTGGCTTTCTGTTTGTTCCTTACCCTGTTGTGGAAACAAAACACAGGTTAATGTTAATGTTCCCAAAATAAACGGAATCCATAATTTGCGGGCTTGTATAGTGCCGTTTTCCCCGTAATCATATATTGAGTTTTTCCTATCAATTATTAGTTTCCACACGGCGATAAAGAATAATCCGATAGGGAAAATAACAGCGATTCGACTTGTTATGCTTAAAAAAGGGAAGTCTTGTCCGAAAAAAACAATACGATTTGTTGCCGATAAAAATACAAATAATGTGATTACAAATAACAATATAAACACTCCGAGCATTGTAAAATTAGTTTTAGATTCTAATGTTACCTCATAACTATATATTACAAGCAACAGCAATAACATTGACATAAGCCAAAATAAGAGCCATTCACCGTGTTCGGCAAGCACGTAGCGAGTTATTACCAGGTCAGTAGTTTGAGTTGTGAATGTACTTCCTTGATTGAAATGTGGTTGTAAATTAAAATATTTTGTGTCGGCTATATTGTCATTGTTGTATTGATTTATAAACCATTGATTATGTGCAGAACGCATGATATAGACAATATCTTCAGAATTAAAATCACTTCTAAGCATCAAATCATCTATTGCTTCGTCTGGTTTTAATTTTTGCACTTCTGCTCTGAATTTAATATGGGTTTTAGAATTTGCAAAATCATATGTTCCAGTCATTTCCAATATACTGAAAATAAAAATAAATACTGCAAAAGACATGAAAAAAAACGCAATCCATCTTTTTTTATCTGTATCAGCTTTTCTAAAAAAACACAAACACAAAACGGCAAGAAACAAACTGAAAACCAATGTTAATTTTAAATTAAAAATAGCAATCAAAAAATTGAAAACAGCAATCAATAAATCACCTTCAAAGCGAAGAAAAAGAATAAATACAGCACTGAAAAATGTAATAGCGAAAACTTTGCTTTTATAAAACTTTTTTAGTTTGAATCTATTTTCATTTTTGTCAATTAGTTTCGCAATTATAAGAAAATGAATTATCGAATACATTAAAAAGATTATTGAAAATCCCGCATCCCGTAAAAATAAATATACTAAAGTGATACTCCATAGTAAAACTTGTGGCAACGCTCGCTTAAATGGTGTGTAATTATTTCCATTTTTTTCTAGCTTAATCAATAGCCACAGATTAAACAAGAAGAATGTTATTATAGGAATTGGAATGTTAAAAAAACGGCTTAGATAGTCAGAATTTTCGCTAACTAAATGACATACACCCAGAATCAAGGCAAATACAATTAAAATACAAATGTGGGAAATTTTCATCTCCTTGATTTTGTTTATATCAAGTTTAATTTTGAGAAATGAAATAACTTGAAATAAAACAGGTAGCGTTAGTGAAACACAAGTTGTTTGCAAAACAGAAAAACCATCTCGCATTTTTGCGAAGACAGTAGCATCAATATCTTCTGTGGGAACGAAGGTGCTCATGCGCCAACCTAAGACAAGACGCACGATAGAAAAACAAAATACTACAACATAAACTGATAGCTCTAATATTGAAAGTGAGTTTGTATTTGCAATATTGTCAATCAAAAGTCTTAAGCCGACTAAAAGAATAAAAACAACAATAAATAAAAGTATATGTTTCCATTCTAATGAATTTGTTTCCCGTAAATTCTTTAAATTAAAAACCCACTGAACATCATGATTAACTTTTCCTCGTGTTTGTAAATAAAATTCATCGTCAGCGATTACGATATTTTTTTCTGTTGGATTATCTGCGTATAAATCCATTGTTTCAATAAATAAGGAATCGCGTGAAGAACCTATAAAATAACGAATCCGGGCATTAATGTGGTTAAAATTGCTTTCGCTTTCAAATATATTGTGAAGATATCCACCGTTCATTTTGGCACTTACGGCTTCATCAATAGAGGATGTGACAAAAAGTTGACCATCTTGTTTGCGTAGTTTTTGCATTTTTGGCAAAACATAACGTAAACTAACCTTGTTTCTTTCATCAGGTTTAATCCTAATAATATCTGTTTTTGTACGACCAATACCCGAATAGAATAATGTCTCTTCTTGAAGTGGAATAACAAAACGAGCATCAGAATTAAATTGACTTATATAATTTCCGTTAATTTGTATGTCATCATTATTAAAGAAAGTACTATTTGGCATAAACACCAAAGCACTTCGATTCTCTTCTTTCTTTTCTCGCCCATACTTATTGTCAAATGGTATATTTTCTCGAACCAGAACTGCACCATCAAAAAGTTCTCGTAATTCATCAGAAAATTTAAAATTGTAACTATGAGCAATAATGTCTGTTAACGGATAGCCTATATTGATTGGTTGGGTGAAAGAACTTGTGTCGGCAGGATTTTGTGCTGATTGGGAAATATAATAACATTTTTTTCTCTTATTTTTGTCTACAAATGGAGCTATTTGAAGAGAATATAGAATTTCTCCGTTCCTGGTAAGTGTAAAACCTTCAGAAATATCTATATTGATTATTTTGTTGCATAGTCTAAAATAATTAGAGTTTTCTTTTGTTCCTTTACAAGTTGGAAATTTATCCCAAACATTATAATTTTCAAATTTATTTGCTACAAAAAAAGGCTCATAATAATTTTGAATTTTAATACTATCATGAGTTAGAATTATGGTGCCGGTTTTGTTATCCCATAATGCTTCCTCCGGAAAATCATTGCTCGGATAGTTGCTTCTAACAAGGTAAAGTAAACTGTCAAAAACAAAACCTTTATGTTCCAGAATATGGTAGTCAGCGTTACAAAAGATTTCTTTGTCTTTAGGGTAAATATAATGATTAACAGTTGCAACTGCTGATACTCCAAGTAGTGCTAATCCAACAAGATAATACCAACGATATGATTTGTTTTTTGCTTTATTAAGAAAGTGCTTATCATTATTCTTAAGTAGTATTATAAACAAAATCAGTAGTAGTATAACTCCAATAATTATAAACCAGCTTAGTCTCATATTTGTAATGTTTTAGGGTTTAATCATGTATTTTCCTACCAAAACTTTCAATTGTTGTATATTAAGTTCATCTGCCCATTTATAAACCAAGTTGGAATACCTTGTTGATTTATCAATGTGATCACGTTGAAATTCGTAATGAGGCGTATTTGATAGATCAAAATTATTATGTAGAAATTGATAGTTATAACAGTAAATGATACCTTTATTGTTTTTGATAAAATCCAGGAAATCGGCTGTATGATATGTGATATTGAATAAGTGCTTGAAAAACCATGCTTTATCTTCATCTGAATTAATGTTCGGTGCATTTTTTAAAAAATCCTTTACAAAATTATCCCACATTTTATCAATAAAATCTTGGGTCGCATCAAACTTCCTTATTCTATCAAATGCTTCTGTTAGTGTTGATTTCAAATCTTCATCTATACTATTCAGTTTGGCTGTTGATTTATAAGCAATTGTATTGTTATATTTACTTATTTCTTCTGGAATATCCAAGTTTAAAGTATTCTTAAAATCATCTAAAGATTTTCTTTCTTCAAAATCTCCTAAAAAATTTCTTGTTGTGAATATTTGCAATACATCAGATTTCAAAAGTTCTGAAATGTTGTTCGATTTATCTTCAAACCAAATTCTTTTATCCCAAATTTCCAATAATGGTATAGCTAATTCCGTGATTGCCCAAACAGACAATGCGGTTCTATCCCACAAATTAGGAACATCCTTTTTCTGCAACCTTGAACAAAGAATATAAAAATCAGAAACTTGTTTTTGAGTAGATACAAAAGTAGGTTTAATCTGATGATACTCTTTGGTTTGCTCTTTGTATGTTTTGAATTGTGGTAACAGCTTTTCTCTTTCTATGGCGTATTCGTCGATATTCGTTAAAAGAGCAGTGATTATTTCATCCTTTTCGCCGTTCTTTTCTGAAACTAAATCGTTGTAAGTTTTTTTCAATGATTGTATTTCAGGTAGATAAATATTGTTTTTACGAAGTTCATCACGGAGTTTGTCAAGTACTTTTAGTAAGTCTGATTCTCTCTTTGATTCTATTATTTTTTTATAGAAATCACTTTGTTCCTTTATTGTTTCAAAATTTTTTTCTTCCTTAAATTCATTTATGCTGCTTATTCTTTCATCTTTAAGAGTTTTTTCAAACTCTCTTAAACTATTACCTCCTAATACTTTATCGTAGGCTTTAAGAACAGCTTCCACGCACTCTTTCCCGGTGGCAGGTAATCCTTGAAAATCAACTAATGCAAGTCTAATCTTATTTTTTAACGCTGTGTTTTCACTATTAAGAGTGGCGTTTTCTTTATTGATTTTCTTGATGATCTCTTCGTAATCTTCTATTTGTCTTTTTAACTTATTAGAAGCCGTTTTTTCTTCGGTCAATAAAGTTCCATCTATAATTATCTGTTCTTCTTCCGGGACACTGTTTTTTGGTTTTGTAGATGATTGTTTTTTGTTATTAAAAAACCAATAGAATACAGAGAAAAATATCTGAAGTAATAAAATGAAAATAGCAAGATAAAGTAAAAAAGGCTTTCCCCATGTTTTTATTAATCTAAAATCATTTGTAAAATCATAGTCATAGCTTGTAAATTTACCGTATTCTAATTTTTCTGAATCAATTTTACCCCATACTATTTTGTCATCTATTGAAATGTAATTTGATAAATCATTTAAAGAAGTATCATTTTCCACCAGATAAAACACTTTCTTTGGAGACGATTTTAATCTTGGCAAATATTGTTTGGTTCGCTCATCAGTAATGCTAAACTCATCTTTTCCAATGTGTAAAACATCTTTTCTGAAATCGTAATACAAAACATTAATTGGTAATTTACAATTTAGCCGAATAACCTTGTCATTGTTGAAATATTGCTGAAATTTATTCTCGATATTGTTTGAAGTGTTAGCTTGATTATTACTATGCAATTTGTTACTAGTGGCTATGATATATTTGTCTTTTATATTTAGTGTATCACTGTTTACAATTTGATTCATTGACTTTACAAATTGTTCTTTATCAATTCTATCCCAAACAAAATTATCAGCAGTGAGTATTTTTAATTTTTTATTTTCAATAGCAACAGCTATATGACCTTTTGGATTACCAACTATTGTGTTGTAAATCAGAGAAAATATTACATCCCTTTGGTTTTTTATTGTTAAAGGATAATTTCTTTTAATGTTTTCGATGTAAGTCGTTTGTGCTCCAATTTTCTCTGCTAATGTATCAATATTATCAGTTTCTTCAACTGATAAAAATTGTGTGATAAAACTATCAAACTCGATAGTGTCATTTATTTGCTTACCGGCATAGCTTGTATTTGGAATATCGGTAAATGAAAATTCACTTTTATTACCATTCGCTATGCAAATAAATGTTTTATTACCATGATTGTCCACATTTGTATTAACGAAAAGTAATGTGTCGGGTAATTTAACACCCACTTTAAACCAGTCGTCAGGAGTACCTGTTCGTTTCTCAAAATCAGATTTTGCTGACGAGAAATCAATAATTTCTTGACTTGCTTTACTTGACGAAAATGAATTTTGTAAAAATGACAAGACTAATATAAGTATTGCAACAATACTTAGACTCGATAACACCCAAAACACAATAGTAAATAAAGGTTGTTTTGAGAAAGTATTTTTTAAATACGAGAATATTGCTGTTTTTTTCATTGTAGATTGAGTTGGATTTTTTTGGACTTCAGAATTATCTTGCATCATATTTGGTGGTAAATGGTGTTTTCTTTTTTTATTTTTTTCCACTTGTATCCATGGCTTTTAGTGCGCTCTGTCTTTACTTGTTTGATTTTGACTATCTTCTTTTGGCTTTTCTGCATTTTCTTTCGGTTCTTCTTTATTAGAACTTTTATCCTTATCAGAAGGTTTTTTTGTTGCAATCGTTTCTGTTTCAGGTATGCTCCCTTTGAAAAATGGAAATAATGTTTGCATGACTAAAGGCGTTAATTGGAGATTTAAGTAGTCTTCTTCAATGTTTTCTATTCCATATTTAGTTTGAAAGATAAAACCATCTCCAATAAAATATAATCTTTTTTCATCTTGATCTTCAAAAAATTTGTCCACTTCTTTGCCTCCAATTCTTACTGATAGATTTTGTTGCGTGATTCCTCTTACTCCTTCATAAAAAAACTCAGTATCCAACTCATCCGAATTATTTACTATCCGCTTGGATTTTAAAATCTTATTTATCCAACATTTTTTTTTGTCTTCTAATCGTTGAATAATAGGACGTCCAATTAGTTCAGAATTTTTATTAATTTCTACTTTTCTACCGCTTGAAAAAGCACCTTCTAAACAGATATATTTTGCTCGATCAGAAGAATATGAAACAACTAACTGTTTGTCGTTAACCCAACCTTTTTTGCTAAGCATGTCTTCTACAGCCTCTTTGAATTTATCAAAGAGAAATCCTCGACCTGTTAGCAAAACTTGCTCAAAATTTTTAAAACCCGGACATGCTTTAACCCCATATTCAATTGCTTTTTCTATTTCATCTGTCAACTCCTCAATCTTTTTTTCTACTTTTTCTTTTGAATTTGGAATACGGATTCTATTCTTAATTAAATTATCATTCAAAAATGAAATTATATCGTCTAAACTACTTTTTTTATCTAAATTAAAATTAATCTCATTATTCTCATTATTCTCAATGTCTGAATGATAGATTTTAAATGTTTCAAGACATTCCATAAATTTCAGTAGTGTTGCTCTCTCTGCTCCGAGCAACTTATCGTTCAATGTAATACCCTTGGAATTAAGATAATCCCGGATAGCTTCATAAAAAGCATAAGTTAGTAAATGTCCACTTGTGGGAATCCCTGCACGATATACACTGTCGAATTTTGAGAAATTAGAGTATTGTTTTAGAATTGAAAAATCAGTAGTTCCTTTACCCGCATCAATAACTAAAAAATATCCGTTACTAGCATCAATTCTTGGAATTGATGGGTCTTTTTTTGTTCCCACAAATGCGGCATCACTTTCAGAAATCATTTGTATCTCAATTCCCCCGTACTGAGCATATCTTTGATTTTTAATGATTTTGTTAAAGTCATTGTATAGGTTCTTAATAATACTGTAAATCTTTTTTTGGTAATAAACATTAGGCATAAGTACTATTAGTCGAAGAAAACGTTTATGACGTTCAGGAACATTGTAATTTTCTATTATTTTGTTTTCAAGAAGGCAATAGAGAAAGCTGCTTAAAATTAACCTTAAGGTACCTTCTCTTGTTTGTTTATCAGCAAAAGGAGTGACGTATGTTTCGTAGTCGTTGTACGGATTTCCATCGTTAAACGTTATATCAAAATCAAATAGCGAGTTGTTAAAATCTAGCAATTCAATCAGTTTCATATTGGGTAGAATTTCTAAATCTTTATATGAGTTTTGATCTATGTCTTTCGGTAGAAGTGTTATAATATGCGTTTTCATTAGTGTCCCATTAAAATTGGGACGAATTAAAAATTAAATAAATTTGGCTCATTAAGCCTAAAACGATCTTTGACATTTTGAAATTTAGTTTTA
>Ga0255341_1000256_pt1 | contig 96975 bp, 78 predicted proteins | sample wastewater_treat_8_FD_192418 | JGI IMG/M metagenome (GOLD analysis project Ga0255341, IMG submission 192418) | Wastewater microbial communities from Lulu Island WWTP, Vancouver, Canada - plant12 | ecosystem: Engineered > WWTP > Wastewater > Unclassified | place: Canada: Vancouver, British... | reverse complement strand
AGGCACTGGTTCCTCCTCCTTTGTATTGCGCCTCCAGAATGCTCCGATCAACACCGTTGATCATTTCATTTACTAACCGCACCAAATGTCCTTCCGGTATCATCTCACTGATATTGGGTGGAAACAGTAGGCTCTGTTCCTGTTGATATTCTTTGAATACTTGTCTTTTCATACCCCCTATTATATTAAACTTTTGAGGCTGTCACCTCTCTTTTGGGACAGCCTCTTTTGATTCTTGGTTTTTTTAGTTTAGCGGGAACCCAACATGTTCATGATTGTTTCAACAACCAGGGCTCCGGATTGAGTTTGATCACGACGCTTGCCAAAGGGACTGGTTGAGGAAAGGGCTTGCATGATTGCTTCCAGATTTGACCCTCCCTTTTGTTTTGCTGCGTAATATGCCAGACCCATTGAGATTAAATCTTTGGCATCAATTCCACTGGATTGACCCTGGGAAGAGGCGGATTGACCACCTGCCAACGAAGAAATCAAATCACCGATACCACCACTGGAAGTTGGCTTGGGCGTTTGTTGTTGTTGACTTGTTAATCCACCCAGGAGCGAACCTAAAAGATCACCACCTGTTTGCTGAGACTGAGGGCTTGCTTGTTGTTGAGCACCTAAGCCACCAAGCAAAGAATTGAAGAGATCGTTTGTTTGAGCAGGAGCCTGGGCTGGACTTTGTTGTCCGGTCAAGCCTCCAATCAAGGATCCAAGTAAGTCCTCAGGTTGTGCTGGTGATGGGGCGGCTTCTTCTTTGGGTTTAGTTAAATTGCCCAAAAGGGCGGAAAGAAAATCGCCACCGCCACGTTCCGGGGAATCGCCCATGCCCATCAAGGCATTTACAAGGGTTCCGGCTGTTCCCGCGTTAAGTTCCTTGCCTACAAACTCACGTGAAGCTTGCGCCAGGCCATCAGCATACAGCTGAGCAGAGCCACTTGTGCTCTTATCACGCAGGGTTTTGCTGGCATGGTCAAGTTGCTCGGCAACTGGTTTGTCCTTGACGCTTTGAACAGCTTTTTGAAGCAAGCTGAAAGTTTTGACCATGTTGCTGCCATGATTGTGGTTATATTCGTCCGCATCATTCAGTTCCTGACGATTTGCTTTCAGGACTTTGGTGACTTCTTTGAAGATGCTACTGAGCTGTATGTCTTGAGTCATTTAAAACCTGTCTACTTCAGTTCTTCAGGAAGAACGGGGATACGTAGTACCTGACCGGGGTAAATAAAATTCTTTATGTCGCCGATGACATCTTTGTTGGCTTCAAAGATCAGGGTGTAATAAGGTGGGGTAGCTTTACCGTAGAAGCGCAGGGCAATATGGCTAAGCGTGTCGCCTGATATGACTGTGTAGCTATCGATATACTTGGCTGCCTCTTCCGCTGCCTCTTTGGCTTCTTCCAATTTTGCTGTGGCTTCATTTTCGAGTTTCCTTGCCTCATATTCAGCTTTGCGGGCTTCGGTTTCGGCTTTGCGTCGAGCTGCCTCAGCGACACGCTTTGCGTTTTCAGCAGCGATCAAAGCTTCATCTTTAGCCTTATCAACGGCTTCTTTGGCCTCTTCCTTGACGCTTTTAACAACTTCTTCGGCTTTTTCCTTCGCTTCTTTCTTACCGAACAATTTGTCAAATAGACCTTTTTTTTCTGACATTTCAATTTCTCCTTATATTTCCGATGCGGAATATTTATTCCATGCATCTATAAATTGGTATTTTTGAAGGATTACACATCTTCCCTCTTATCAATTATTATACAACAGTTTATTAGAAGCATAATGAAATGTCCAATAAAGTGAGCATTGTTAATAAACAAGAATATTATATATAAAATTGACTTGAGTACTTGCTTCTGCTATAATCCGCGTGCAAAATAGCATAAACTATTGAGGAAACTTAAGTGGTTTCCTAGTAACAAGCCAAAGAAAAGGATCTTATGTCGACATTAGAAATCAAGGATTTATACGTCAGTGTTGCCGGTAAAGAGATCATAAAAGGATTCAATTTGACAATAAAGCAAGGTGAAGTACACGCCTTGATGGGCCCAAATGGAACAGGGAAGTCAACCTTATCCAATGCCATCATGGGGCATCCAAACTATGAAATCACCTCCGGGCAAATTCTGATTGATGGGCAGGATATTTCCGAATTATCTGTTGAAGAGCGCTCTCACAAAGGCATCTTCTTGGCTTTTCAATATCCAGTGGCAATTCCAGGTGTGACCCTGGCAAATTTTTTGCGGGTAGCCGTAAATGCTAAGTTGAAAGCTTTGGATCCCGAATCAAAAGGAATGTCCTTGATCGAATTTCGCAGAAAAATGAAATCGAAAATGGATCTGCTGCAAATGGATTATAGTTTCGGTGGTCGATATCTAAATGATGGTTTTTCTGGTGGCGAAAAGAAACGGGCTGAGATTCTTCAACTGGCTATGCTTGAGCCAAAATTCGCTATTCTTGATGAAACTGACTCTGGTCTTGATATTGACGCGATCAGGATCGTTTCTGAAGGAGTCAACTCTTTAGCAAGTGAAGACCTGGGTGTTTTGGTGATCACCCACTACCAGCGCATGTTGAATTACATCAAACCTCAGTTTGTTCACATCCTTTTCGATGGTCGCATCGTAGAAACCGGCGGTCCCGAGCTGGCACTCAAACTGGAAGAGCACGGTTACGATTGGGTCCGGGACGAATTTGAATCAGCCGAAACTCAGGCTTAGTGAGTCCGCAATGCAAGAAAGAATTGAGAAAGAATTTCTCTCTAATATTGGCGCTAATCTGGAATACGACTTTAAGGATCCGGATACTTACAGCTTTAAGAGTCGAAAAGGTCTGGACGAAGAAGTTGTTCGTCAAATTTCAGCTTTCAAAGAAGAACCGGAATGGATGCTCGAGTTTCGTCTGAAGGCATATCGCCATTTTATTCAACGTCCGATGCCCGATTGGGGACCTGATTTGAGCGGATTAGATCTGGATGAAATTTACTTTTATGTACGACCAGAAGAGATCAACCAAAGATCCTGGGATGATGTTCCGGAGACGATCAAGAACACTTTTGATAAATTAGGCATACCTGAAGCGGAGCAAAGATACCTGGCGGGAGTTGGCGCTCAATATGACTCTGAAATGGTTTATCACAATATCAATGAACATCTTGAAAAGCAAGGTGTTGTATTTGTGAGCATTGAAAACGGTCTGAAACAATATCCTGAACTTTTCCGGGAATATTTTTCTACGGTTGTACCAATTCAGGATAACAAGTTCGCGGCACTCAACAGCGCTGTATGGTCGGGCGGCTCATTTGTCTACGTTCCCAAGGGCGTCAAGGTTGATTTGCCCTTGCAAGCCTATTTTCGTCTTAACAACGCAAGCATCGGACAGTTTGAGCGAACTTTGATCATTGCTGATGAGGGTTCGCAGGTTCATTATGTGGAAGGATGCACCGCGCCGACCTATTCAACAGAGTCTTACCACAGTGGCGTGATTGAAATTGTGGTGAAAAAGGACGCGCGTGTCCGCTATACAACCATTCAAAACTGGTCAACCAATGTTTATAACCTTGTTACCCAACGTGCGAATGTTTTTGAAAATGGCACAATGGAATGGGTTGACGCTAATCTTGGTTCGAAAATCACGATGAAATACCCCTCTTGCTACCTGAGAGGAGAAGGCGCGCATGGTGAGATGCTTTCGGTCGCTTTTGCGGGTCCGAATCAAATTCAGGATGCTGGTTCAAAAATGATTCACTTTGCCAATAACACCAGCAGCAAAATCACCTCGAAATCTATTTCCCGCGGCAATGGTCAGGCTTCCTACCGTGGGTTGGTAAAGGCAGCTCGCAGTTTGCAAGGCGTCAAATCAAACGTCGTTTGTGATGCCTTATTGCTTGATCCTGAATCACGCACTGACACCTGGCCAACAATTGAAACCGGTTCGCATGACGTCAGCATCGGGCATGAGGCCTCGGTCAGCAAGGTCGGAGAGGAGCAATTGTTCTATTTGACCAGCCGTGGTCTTAGCGAAGAAGAGGCGACAACGATGATCGTCTCTGGTTTTATTGAACCCCTGGTAAAAGAACTGCCAATGGAATACGCAGTTGAAATGAATAAATTGATACAGTTACAAATGGTCGGATCGGTGGGTTAAGATGACTAAAATCACTGAGAAGAACCCAAATCAGATTTTTTCAGACCAAAACTTTCCTGATGACTGGGAGGCAGTTTTCAACACCAAGCTGCTTAAATTCCCAGACTTGTTTCGACCTGATCGTGAAGCAGCCTGGCAATTAGCCAAGCAGCTTCTAATGCCAGATCGTAAAGATGAGTCCTGGCGTTGGATGGATTACAGGAGCCTGGACTTTGATAGCCTTGATACTGTCACCAATAGGGTGTTATCCCTTCAATTTCAATTGGTGGAGCTTAATAATGATGAGTCCTCAGCCAACTGGAACGATTTGCCCAATGGAGTGATTGTTGGTTCGCTGAAGAACGCTGTTAAGGATTATCCGGAGTTGCTAAGCTGCTATCTTGGGCGTTCTAAAATTGCTTCTGAGGGAAAATTTGCTGCTTTAGCAAGCGCTATGGCAAGGAAGGGACTCTTTATCTTTGTGCCTGAAAACACTCAGATTGATGACCTGATAAAAGTTAGGATAAACCTTGAACTAGGAGATAACATTGTTTGGACACACTCGATTATCTGCCTTTCTTCAAATGCTGAGGCATCCATAGAGCTTGATTGGGTCAATAATCGTAAATCTGGTGACGGTTTACATAATGGTGTTTTAGGAATTTTTCTCGGTGAAAATGCGCGTTTGCACATCGATGAACGACAGCATTTTGGACGAACAAGCTGGAATATCAGCCACGCAACGGCTAGTCTTGAAAAAGACGCACACCTGGTCTGGAACACTGCTGTTTTCGGAGCGAAATCAAGCAAGAACTTTATAAAAGCGGACTTGCGTGGAAAAGGTTCAAACGCCATCATTCAAGGCATTATGTATCCGGAATTAGAGCAGGTAGTGAATGTCGATACATGCCAAAACCATTGGGAGACTTCCACGACCAGTAATTTGTTGTTCAAATCTGTTGCTGCCAATCATGGCAGCTCGATCTGGCACGGAATGATCCATGTTGATCCACTCGCTCAGCAAACTGACGCTTACCAAACAAATAACAATTTGATATTGGATGATAGTGCGGATGTGAAATCGATTCCGGGGCTTGAAATTCAGGCTGACGATGTCAAATGTTCACATGGGGCCACGGTTGGTCGGATTGACGATGAAGAGTTATATTATCTAAAAGCAAGAGGCATCTCGGAGAAGGAAGCTCAAAAGCTCATTATTCAGGGCTTTTTTAATCAGGTTATAGAGTCTTTCAAACTTGAATCTACACGGGAATCTTTGCGCGAGATGATTGTTGAGAAAATGGAACGGTTTTAACCGTTGGAAGGGAGATAAAGATGAGAAGTAGTAGTTTTATGAGACCACCTGAAGACGAAACAAGCTACAAAGTAGGTGATCGTGTTGAAGTGTATTGTGACCACGAAGACAGAGAGGGGAACCGTATTCGTGAGTGGTTACGGGGAACAGTTGTACAGACTGATGATAAATTGCTCGCAGTTCAATTTAAGCAAAATGTGTATCTGACGGATGGATGGATGGTCCCAGATCACATTCTGTGGTTTCCATTCGATTCCACCAATGTCAGGATGTATGAATCAAAGCGGAAAAAGCCGAATCCGCTTGACGAAATCGATCTGGACAGCCTTAACCTGTTTTAGAAAATTGACCGACAATTCGGATGATATCAAAGCCTTCCGCGAAGGAGCGTTCAGCTAAAGCGCCGTGACGGATCGCGGTAGCGCGGATGATATCAGGTGAAAAATAGTAGCGGTTCGAGTAAGTTTTATACTCTGCGAGGGCCGCTATTTTTGTTTCCACCGCTTTTTCGGAAACTTCAGCCAAAAAATGGGGGAAGAAACCATAGCTGCTGCGCAAAACATCATAACCGAGCACAGTGGTGCCCCGAAATGCGCGGGTGGCTTCTTCGGTCAGAGTTTGATGATCCTGATGTATGTCTTTGGGTGTGTTCACGAAGACGATCTCTGGCTGGTGTTGTTTGCGTAGCTCAAGCATTTTTTGCAGGATATCCTGACGGAAATCAGGGAAACGGCGGGTTTCATAGCTGCCAAGTTCGATCTGATCGTCACGCAACCCTAAGACATGCATGCTGTTGTAGTGTTCCTGAACCAGGTTTTTCAGCTCAGGGTTCTTTTGATTATCAGAAAAGGTCATGCAATAAACGTCTGCCTGACCAACAAGGTCTGCCAACAGCGCGCCGCAGCCCAATTCGATGTCATCAGGATGCGCGCCTAAAAATAGCAGGGACTTTCCGTAAAAGGTCATATTTTTCATAATTGAGCTCATTTCAGCCTATTTGGTAGCGATAAAACCGCCAACCACCTTGGTCATGACGATCTTGCCATCGCGCTCGAGGAATTTTTGAGCGACCTTCTCAATAGCATTCATCACAACTTCAAACTCTTCATGGGTCTGGAAGAGCGAGTTCCAGAGTTTTCGGTCTTCGGACATTGACGCGCGGGTGTAGACCATAAAGGGTTCAACTGTATCAAAGGTCAGCGGATTCTCGAAGATGTGCTGCTCGGTCTTTGCGAAGAGCTCCTGCATGGTGCCATAGATCTGGGAAGCGTATCGGGAGCTTCCGGGCATGGGGGGGATTTCCTTGCCAGTGGCTTCTTTGATGATGTCATAAAAAACTTTTTTGTTGGTGGGCATGGGGCCTGTCGTGAAGAGGCGACCGCCAGGTACGAGCAGGCGATGCATTTCTCTTAGGGTAAAGGGAATATCCTGCGCGTAGTATATGGCGAAACAGGCTGAGATCAGGTCGTAATGATCTTCAGGCAGGTCAAAGGGCTGGTTGAAATCCAGAAAACGAAAATCGACAGCGTTGTTAATCGCCTGATTTTTTTCGCGCGCCTCATCAAGCAGGGATTCCGAAACATCAGTACCGGTGATTTCTGCCAGCCCGTTCAGGTGATGGTAAAAAGAAAAGCACTGTTTGCCAGAGCCACAGCCAACATCCAATATTTTGATGCCGGATTGAAGGTTCAAGATCTCAAGCATCCACTCGTCAATATCACGGCTGCCAAAGCGGCTGTGAATGTCAATGCGCTTGGCGAGATCGTCTGTTGTTTCCTGAAAGTCAATTTTCATCATAACCTCAATTCTAAATCTAAAGGCTAAGTATACTTTGCTGAAAGTCTTTGTCAAGAATTGCGTATTTCATACAGCAATCCTCAGTATGAATCTTGTAGAGTTCTCTGTAATCAGAGCTAAAACCTGGTAGGGGAGACCTCCCACGGTCTCCCGTCAACGTACATAATGATCAAAATCACGGGCGGGCCTGGGAACCCGCCTTTACACCTCCACCATTACACAATACGGGTGGGCGTGGAATACCTGGCACTTGTGTCACGCACCGACCTTGCCCCTTTACCGACTTAGTTTGCTCGTGGTCTCCTGATAACGAACCTTATATAATTTCCATACTGGGAATTGCTGGGGCACAAGTGTCGCTCTGAAAGGCTCATCGCGATGACAATTGTTTAGAGGACGGTTTTTGCTCTTCTTCATGGACTTGTGTGTTGAAGAAATATATCTTAAACAGATCGTGAGCGTCATCAGATAGTTAACGCTCACGATAATCACTGACACAATGAAATGCATCAGGATTAAGCGCGGATACGCTTTTTATAACATTGCCTCCATTCTTTGAATGGTTTTTTCCAGCCAGGCAATGGTGGCATCATTTTGCTGGATGCCGTAATCCAACACCAGGTCATACGAGAGATTGTCCTCTTCTGACGTGAAGGATGTCTGCAAAACCGCATACACTTCCTCTTGTTCCCGCAATTCTTCCAGGACACGTTTCAGATCGATCAACAGCGCCGGATAGTCCTTTCGTTTGCTGACAAACAGTTTCAGCAGCAGCTCATCACGATAAATCGTGGTGTGTTGGTGATTGGATAACCACTCTGAAAGAGCTTTCCGTCCCTGGTCGGTAATGTCAAAAATATTTTTGTTTCTGCTGCCCGGCTCCGGAGACCTGGTGACCAATCCCTCCTCCGCCAATTTTTTTAATGTGTGATGAACGTTGCTGTATGACTCATTCCAAAAATAGCCGATTGACTCCTTTGCGAATTTCTCCAGATCATAGGCGGACATTTTATGGATATCCAGTAAACCCAATAAGGCAAATTTCGTTGACACAGACCCTGCTTATTTTTGATAGAGTATCTGAATAATTTGGATCAAGAGTTTGAAACTGTCACTCACATCTTTTGTATTGCCCACATTGAGGACAAAACTCGCCTGTGTCTTCGGGTCATACCAGGCATGTACGCCAGTGACACCCAGGTGTCCCTGTAAGCGTGGAAGGTCTTTCAGAAGGAAGAAAAACTCTTCAAAGCGCACCTGCATCATACCCAGTCCATAGTGGATGCCCGTGATGTATTTGTGGTCAAAGCTCGCCATCAAATCCAATGGCTTTCGGCTGACGAGGCGCTCACTTTGCAAAGCATCCAGAAACTTCACTAGATCTTCCGCCGTAATGGACAATCCGCCGCCTGAAAAGTCGGCGCTGATGCTGCGGAACAGATGCACATCGACCCCGTTGATATACAAAGGCGCCAAAGCCTTCTGGTCGAAGCCCTCGCTGTAGAAAGTCAGATGTGTTTCTTTCATATCGACCGGGTCAAAAATATAGGTCTGCAGCGCCTCGTGATACGGCATCCCATAGACTTCTTCAATGATGAGCCCCAGGAGGATATAGCCGGTGTCGGAATACAAAAACTTCTCCCCGGGCTTGCCGACGGCCTTTTGGTTGTCGCGTGTGTAGGCGATCAGTTCCAGCGGCGTCCACATGGTATCGGGATTGTTGATCATATCCGTGGTAAAACTGGAGCCATCAAAGCTCTCGCTTTCGTAATAGTCGTTTACCCCAGAGGTATGACCGAGCAGATGTCGAACAGTCACCTGATCCTGATAGTTGCTGCCCTCATAAACAAACAGACCGTTTAACAGCTCTTGCCCTAAAATATCGCTGATCGGCGTATCAAGCGTAAGTTTTTCCTGATCGATGGCCATAAAGATCAGCGTTGACGTCATCAGTTTACCCGCGCTGGCACTATGAAAACGTTGATTCGGCACGGTGCTGGAAAATGTATACTGAATCCCCGATTCAGGCAAATTCATAGCAAACTGCAAGGTCTTGGTCTTCTTGGCATGCTCGATCAACAATGCCTCAATTCTTTCTGTCGGCGATAAATGAGCGTTCTGAGCCGCTTTCTTCCTCTGTATTGCGAATAAAGCTGCGCCGAGCACGACCACGACTAAAATCGCAATGAGTAAGCCCTTAAATGCTTTTTTCTTTTTCATTAAAATTCCTCAATTCTTTAATTTGTTTTTTTTAGCCATGCGATGCCGCCCGTTTCGGGGAGATCTATGACAATATATCTATAAGATATGTAAAGGATTTTAATGTATCTAAAAGATATGTCAACAGATTGTAGAGACTGTATAGAAACAAATCACAGATCCTATCACATAACAAACAAATATGGTTTAGGGCGTTGCCGTATATTGAATTAGAGAAGTTTGGATTTCGGGCATATCTTACAGCGATCGTACCCAATTTGAAGCGAATGGTGAAGCTGATCAGGAGGGTGTATTTCAATTGTCTGAGTTATGGGACTTTTTAGGCTGAGTGAGAGAGAAAAGTCGATGTTGGAGGAAAAGAGGTAAAAGAGGAGACCACGCATACTATGAAAAGTAGGGGCGGACTTCCATGTCCGCCCGTAGATAAGTAGGCACCAAAAACCTTACTTTCAGACCCCCTATACTGTGCGGATTTGCATCAGTTCGATGCCTGTGATGCCCTCTTCCTCTATCCTCTCCTTAAACCGCTCTGACACAAAGATCGGAATCTCCTGACGGTTGACGAGTTTGAAAACATCCGCGCCGCCGACCTTATCCTCATAGACCGCGAACTTGCTGACAGTATGTATGGGACCTAACTTTTTTGTGTTGGTCGTGAAATAGTCTGACTTTTCCAGGCAAAGCGCGTCAACCATTTTTAAAATATTGGCGATGTAGTATTGATAGGATCTTCTGCCGTTCCTTTCCCAAACTTCGACCGGAAGGTATTGGATTTCGGTATTCAAGCTTTCCATTAGCCATTTCAGTTTGTCAGAAACAACAAACCAACCTTTGTCATTTGCCAAATAATCGGATGGAAAACTTCCCTCGGACTGGTCATAGTAGAAAGAGAAGCGCTCATCCCAGCCTTCGAATCGCCTGCCGATCACCATTTCAGTTAAATAAATCCCACAATCGTCTTCATAATGCGCGAGGATGTCATTATCTCGTTCTCGGTCCATCTGAAGCTTGTAAAAGTTCATGTTTCACCTCAGTACGAACGGCACAATCGTTCAAAGATCAAGTATATCCAGCTTGTTGCGATAAGGTCAATCTGATAAGGATGCTTCTACAAGTTCCAGCAGGAAAGCACCAAAATCTTCAGCCACTGTTTCCACCACCTGATAACTTTTTCCGTCATAGATACACATGATCAGGCGCGGTTCTTTCTCAGCGTTCAATGAGCCGTAATCCAAAAAGGTCATATAACTGTCATCATTGTTGTAAATTGGGATCCATTCCTTCGGGAGTTCATAATTCTTGCGCTCGTGCAAGGCGTAAGCGACCGAATTGCCTTCCAGAATGCCGGAGGTGCTATCAGGATCGATGCCAAATATCTCATTGCCAAAGAAGGATAAATATCCGAACTTTTTGTAAAACTCCAACAACTGCGGTGAAAAAGTAATGCCGAGCATTTCTTCCGCCTTGCGGATCTGCTCCAGGGTTCTCCCTCCGGCTGTTGTGAAGTATTCGCAGCTAGGCGCCAATGCCATCGCACGTTCAAAATCCTGATAACTCATAATTTCTTCTCCTGACGTAGTTGCTATAAATATGAAAAACCTCTCTAACAATAGAGTGAGCAGTCAAAATCATTTTATCGCTGGTAGTATAAGGAAATGTAATGAGCTTTGTACATTTAAAATCTGAGTTTCTCAAGCCTCCGCGATCTAACGCATGGTCGGGAGACCATGCTGAACCAAATACAAACTATATTCGAAAGTTGGGTCGTGATTAAACACAACTGTTGGATATTGCTGTCAATACCCTTACGGGCACCTTGTCACAACCTACCAGATTTGCGATTTTCTCCTGAGGTTCAAGACAGTATATACCACTGCCGGACTCAAAGACAGGATGCCACGCGCGAACAATTGCTACAATTTGCGAATGTGTTATCCGGAAACGGGGATTCCTAAAAGAGGTTATTCCCCTTGTTGTTGTATGTATTCCCCAAAAGCCAGCGCGAAGGCTTCGATTGAAGCCTGGATCTCTTCAAAAGTCCTTGTCGAGCCGGCTGCGGGTGTGCCAGCGACGACGAGATACCAGCTTTGCTCCCCACAGCGCAGGATGCCCATATCTGATACAATGGTTGGGTTGAGCAGCGTGCCTCGTTTGTTCAAGAACTGGCAATCGGGTATGTTCACAAGCAATTTACCGAGCAAAATGTCATCATTCTTTGTATATTGCCCCATCAAGTCAAGTAGGAAGGCGCGATATTCTTCACCCAAAACCTTGCCTCTGTCCAGATATATTAGCGCATTCATCAATTCTTTTGCTGTGCTGCGACGGGGATCAAACCTTGTCTCGGTCATGCCCCAACTGTCGAGAATCTTTCGTAAGCGATTATCACCCCTTGCATAGAATTCAAGCGCTTCGGTGGCTTGTTCTTCGCTGTGGACGATGGTTGCTTCGATCAGGTCAGAAAAATTTCGCCCTGCGATACCGTAACTTTGAATGTCAGAGAGCGTTTTTCCTTCATTTTCCAGAATTTTAAGCACAGCCATCACGGTTGGTATTTTGATCATGGATGCCGGGGGGAAGTTCTCGGTTGGATTATTCTGGATAAGAATTTCCTCTTCGTCATCCATGATCAGAATATACCAATTAATCCCTCTGAAAAAGTAAGATTTGGTTTGCTCCAATCCACTATCAATAAGTGTTGAACAATCAAATGTGGGACTGGGCTTTGGCGTTTCGGATGGGGAAGGTGACGGTAAAAAAGAGGTTGGGCTGCTTGTATTAAAAACTTGCACTGAGGGCGCAGTTTCTGTGGCTGTCATTGGCGTTGGGACAGATGGTTGGCAAGAAGTTAAAATAACAATAAGAACAAGGACAACACAAGGTAGGGTTGATCTCATTTTCCTCGAATGTTCAGAAATTGCGTTCATCGCTCAACAAATCCGCGGGAGCATTTCCCCAGCGAGCATATCCAGTCTGCGGGTTGTTCCCAGAGGTGTCTTAAAAAGAAGCTGACCGCTTGATTCTTCAACCACAACACCGATCTGAACAGCCTCTCTCCCATACTTGTGCGCATGAAGGGCCTTCAGGGCATCTGGGGCATCCTCGGCGGGGACGATGGCGATCAACTTGCCTTCGTTTGCCATGTAAAGAGGGTCGAGTCCGAGCAGATCGCAGGCGCTGCGCACATCCTGGTCGATCGGAATCAGCTCTTCTACAATTTTGATCGTTACCTGACTCTGTTTTGCGATTTCCACCAATGTAGTGGCCAAACCGCCGCGGGTTGGGTCGCGCAGGACGTGAGTTTCAGGAACAGCTTTGATCAGTTCAGCGATCATGCCATTAAGCGGGGCTACATCCGACCGAATCTGGGATTGAAATCCCAGGTTTCCTCGAGCTTCGGCAACCGCTATCCCATGGTTTCCAATGGGACCACTGAGCAGGACGGCATCGCCAACTTTGGCTGAAGCGCCATTGATGGTTAGATCAGAATCCACCCAGCCAATGCCGCTTGTGCTGATAAAGAGCCCATCTGACTTGCCTTTTTCAGTCACTTTTGTGTCCGCCGCAACAATTTTTACATCTGCTTCATCAGCTGCGGTTTTCATTGAAAGCAAAATTTTCTCCAGCGAGTTAATCGAAAAGCCTTCTTCAAGGATGAAGGTCGCGGTCAGAAACTTGGGGATTGCGCCGAGCATGGAAACATCGTTGACTGTGCCACAAATGGAAAGGCGTCCGATATCTCCGCCGTTGAAAAATAGTGGTGAGACGATATGAGCGTCAGTTGAAACGACCAGGTTCTTTCCATCAGGGATTTCCGGTCCAAATTGCAGAAGGGCGGCGTCATTCCCCAGATTGAGAATTGCGTTTCCAAGATGTTTTTGGAAAACGTTTTTGATCAATTCGTGGGTTTTTACCCCTCCACTGCCATGACCGATCACGATCTGTTCGTCATGACTGAGAGGCATTGGACATTGGGGCCCTTCAAGGCTGGGATATTGTTCGCTCATTTTAATTTACCTTGTGATAGCGATAGTAGGCTGCGCAGGCACCTTCTCCAGAAACCATTGGCGCGCCCAATGGATGTGAAGGGGTGCATACCTTCCCAAAGGCAGGGCAATCGATAGGTTTGGCAACACCTCGTAAAACGGAGCCAGCGATGCAAAGCGGCGATTCGCTTAATTCATGGAATTCGATGTCAAAACGTTCGGTTGCATCGAAACCTTTGTATTCCGGTCGCATCCCTAAGCCGGAGGAGGGAATCAGCCCGATCCCGCGCCATTGGCGATCAACAACCTCAAAGACTTTCTCGATCATCGCCTGGGCGGCTTTATTTCCTTTGCGGGTGACATAGCGGGGGTAGCCGTTTTCGACTTTGGCATGACCGGATTCGAGTTGGCGAACGCACATCAATATCCCCAGGGCTAAATCAAAGGGATCAAAACCAGAAACAACAATGGGAGTCTGATAGCGAGCGGCGATGGGCTCGTATTCCTGATAGCCCATGATCGCACAAACATGCCCAGCCGCCAAAAAGGCATTAACGCGGTTACCCGGGCTTTGAAGAATGGCATGCATGGCAGGTGGTACAAGGACATTAGCAGGCAAAACTGAAAAGTTCCTGACGCCATTCTTTTCAGCATGCAAAATGCTGGCAGCAATGGAGGGAACAGTTGTTTCGAAGCCAACTCCAAAGAAAACAACCTGTTTATCCTGGTTTTGTTGAGCGATTTTAACCGAATCCATCGGTGAGTAGACCACGCGCACATCACCACCCTGGGCACGGATGGAAAAGAGATCTTGTTTGTTCCCGGGAACGCGCAGCATATCACCAAAACTAGTGAAGATCACATTAGACAGACTCGCGATTTGGAGCGCTTGTTCAATAATTTCGAGAGAGGTCACACAAACCGGGCAGCCTGGTCCGTGGATGAGGGTGATCTCTTCCGGAAGAAGTTGATCGAGCCCGTATTCCATGATGGCGTGGGTCTGCCCACCACAAATTTCCATGATGTTCCATGGTTTCGTTGTGATGCGTCGAATTTCCTGTATGATCGTCTTGGTATGGCGAATTGATTCAGGATTAATTGAGGTTTTGCTCATGATAGAGACGCGTCTTCCCCGAAGTATTCTTTGTTAAAAGCTTCTAATTCTTTTAGAATTTTCAGCGTTTCTGTTGCTTCCTGATCGCTGAGAACATTCAGGGAAAACCCCGCATGAACCAGCACGAACTGACCTATCTCAGCTTCGGGAGTGGTCGCCAGGCAAACCTCCTGAACAACCCCGTTAAAATCGACTTTGGACATGAGCGTTCCATCGACATCATAGATTTCAATCACTTTACCTGGAATCCCAAGGCACATAATTTCTCCTTAAATTCCTGTTTGCGCGAGGGCGGTCATCAGTTGACCCAGGGAAACACCACCGTCATTGGTGGGAATCCTTTGATGCCAAAACACGCGGAAACCCTCCTGTTTGAGCGCAGGAATTGTTTTTTCTAACAGAAGTTTATTCTGCCACACTCCACCCGAAATTGCCACAGTATTTACAGCTTTTTGTTCCCGTACTCGTTTGGCGCAATCGACTGCCAGGGCGACAATGGCATTGTGAAAACGGGCAGAGATGGTTGGGATAGATTGTTTTACCAGGAGATCCTGAATAATTTGTTCAAAAAGCGGCTTGAGAAGAATTTGATCATCGTCAATGGGAATTGGATATTTTTCACTTGTGTCTGGATCAGCGATTGCTTCCAGACGAATGGCATTCTGAGCTTCGTAATTAATTTCCTGATAGAGTCCAATCAGAGCTGCAACCGCATCAAAAAGCCGCCCCATGCTGCTGTTGAGTGGTGTGTTGAAGCCTTTTTGAACCTGATTGATTACCACCTGCTGCTCATGATCGCTTAAAGACTTATATGGCGCCAATGGCATGCTGTCGTCAAAAAGGTTTAGTGCGGATAAATAGCCCAAGGCAAGTCGGGCAGGTTTTTTAATCGAGGCTTCACCGCCAGGAAGAGGTAGATATTGTAGGTGGAAGTATCTTTCAAACGAATGGTAACTCGCCAGAAAGACTTCGCCACCCCAAATCCTGCCATCCGTGCCATAGCCTGTTCCGTCAAAGGAGAGACCTATGACAGGCTCTGAGCTATCCCAGCCGTTATCCGCCAAGCAAGCGCTGATGTGGGCGTGGTGGTGTTGAATTTTGAAAAGTGGAAGCTCATTTGCGGTCGCGTAATCAAGGGCATATCGGGTTGCCAGATAATCAGGATGGAGATCACAAGCCACCAATTCGGGCTGGATGCGGAAAATCTTTTGATAATGCGCCATCGCGCTGGTGTAGGCATCCCAGGTCTCCTGATTATCAAGATCGCCAATGTGGTGGCTGAGGAAAACGTAATGATCACGTGCCAGCGTAAATGTGTTTTTGAGATGTGTTCCACTTGCCAGGCTTGGAGGTACGGACTTTATTAACAGGACAGGATTTGGAGCATATCCACGGGCTCGACGAGTGAAATAAGACTTCTCCTGAAAGGTCGAAACAACAGAGTCGTCGATTCGGGTTTCGATTAGACGATTGTGCAGCAAAAAGGCGTCAGCAATCCCGTCCATTCGCTCCAGGGCTTCCTGGTTTTCTGTCACGATTGGTTCTTCGCTGATATTCGCGCTGGTCATAACCAAAACTTCAGGAAATGCAGGTTCTTTTTCGAGCAATAAATGGTGGATCGGCGTGTACGGCAGCATGAAGCCAAGCGTGTTTTGGTCTGGGGCGACGATCTCTGCCAATTGCCTGCCCTTTTCGTTTAGTTGCAACAAAACAATAGGCGCCTGGGGCGAAGTGAGCAAGGCTCTTTCTGCCTCACTAATGGTTGCGTATTTTTGGATGGTTTCAAGATCATATGCCATCAGCGCGAATGGTTTGCCGCTGCGTTTTTTTCGCAGGCGCAATTGATTGACGGTTTCAGGGTTGTTGGTGTCGCAAACGAGGTGAAATCCACCCAGCCCCTTGACTGCCAGGATTCTTCCATCGGTCAGCCATTGCCTGGATTCCTTTAGCGCCTCATCTCCACTTGCCAGGACATTTTGACCTTCCTGAAGCCAGATATGGGGTCCACAGACGGGACAGGCGACAGGTTGGGCATGAAAACGTCGGTTGCCTGGGTTGTGATATTCATGATCACATTCTGGACAGAGCGGAAAACCAGACATGCTGGTATTGGGGCGGTCGTAAGGAATTGACCGCACAATCGAAAAGCGCGGCCCACAATTGGTACAGTTTATGAAAGGGTAGCGGTAGCGTCGGTCGTCTGGGTCAAAGAGCTCTGCCAGGCAATCGGGGCAGACATTGAGATCAGGAGATACAGGCAAAAATTCTTTGGGATCATTGGTCGATTCGATGATTCTGAAATCTTCATATTGTTGAAATGGGGAATCAAATTCCAAAAAATTGTCAATTTGAGCTAATTTTGGTGGATGCAATCGCAGTTCTTCGATAAAAGCCTGGATTGAGCTTGTTTCTCCATGCAACTCAATCTCAACGCCATGAGACGCATTTAAAACCCAACCAGTCAGCCTATGCTTTTGCGCATAGCTATAAACAGTTGGGCGAAAGCCAACGCCTTGAACGATGCCGTTGATCAGCAGTTTTTTGTTGACCTTTGTCATTTACGCGCGGGTTTCATTTACCTTTTCTTCCAACCAGGCGAGCCAATCCTCGAAACCTTCACCGGTCTTACAAGAGACAGCAAAGGTCTTGAGACCTGGATTAAGCATCTCGACCCCTTCACGGAAATAGTCCATATCAAAGTCGATGTAGGGCAGAAGATCGGTTTTGTTGATGATCAAAACGTCAATACCACGGTAGATATTTGGGTATTTGTAAGGCTTGTCAGCACCTTCTGGGGTGGAGGCTATTACGATGTTCGCGTGCTGACCGAGCGCAAAGCCAGCTGGACAAATGAGATTGCCAACGTTTTCGATCAAAAGCAGGTCGATATCCTCTAATTCGAGCTCGTCAATTGCCAACCCGACCTGGTTGGCATCAAGATGACATTCACCGCCGGTGTTGATCTGAACCACTGGCATACCAACCGCCATGATCTTATCGGAATCGATGGTTACGGGAGCAGTATCGCCCTCAATGACACCCATGCGAATGCCTTCAGGCAATCTACCAATGGTTTGAAGGATAAAACTGGTTTTCCCGGCACCTGGAGATGCCATTATGTTGATCGCGAATACATTTTTTGCATCGAGCTTGCCTTGATTTTGCTGGGCGAGTTGCTCATTAGAATCCATAATTCGTTTAACAATTTCAACGCGTTGTTTCATTTTTTTCCACTTCCTTTATCCTGATTTCAATATGATCGATCTGAAATTCTTCTCCAGATATTATTTCCAAATTAATGCTATTGCATGCGGGGCAAGGAATCAATTCTTCGTCGAGTTTATATTCCAGACCGCAATCGCGACATTTGAGGGTTGCCAAAACACGGTTGAAGTGTAGTTTGGCGTTTTGGGCGATGGTCCCTTTACTGATGTGATCCCAGTAAAACTGGACTGAATCATCGATGATGGAGGAGAGCGTCCCGATGGTGAGGTTGATATCGGTTACTTCTTCCGCGTCGTTTTCCTGCGCGCTTTGCAGGACAATTTTGAGAATACTCTCAGTCACAGACAGTTCGTGCATGTCTGGATTATACCTTAGGGCAATTCCAATTGAATTAGGTTTGTTCTGTTTAGATCAGATACTCTGGGTGAGAGTAGACTTCATATTGATTGGCGCGCATGTAACCAATCAGGCAAATGCCAAGTTTATCAGCTAACTCGATTGCCCTGGTCGTAGGCGTTGTGCGGGAGATGATCAGACGGATGCCCATTGCAAGGCTTTTCATGACCATTTCAGAGCTGATGCGCCCACTTAAAAGCATAATTGTGGGCGAGAATTTATGGCTACCCAAAAGCCAGGCTCCAGCCAGTTTGTCAACACAGTTGTGGCGTCCCAGATCCTCGACAATGATGGGGCTGGAAAGACCATCACTTAGTCCGGCACTATGAAAACCGCCTGCCAGATCATGCAGCAATTGTTTCTGTGTGAAGCGTTGATAGAGATTGGTCAGGTCTTGCTTTTGGAAGAAAGCGGGTTCAGAGCTACCTTCGCTCAGATTGCTTTGAATTGGCTGCAGGCTTGTGGAGGTGCGATGAAAAGAGTGTGGTTTTTCAACAGCCTTCTTCAGTCGAATTTCAATGCTACTTGGATCATCAGCCAGTTTTACTGATTCAACATCTTCCAAACCAGAAATAATGCCCTCATTATAGAGAAAACCAATTGCTTGTTCTCTTAACTGCGTTGGAGAACAAATGAAAGTCATCCAAAGCTCATTATTGACGATCAGTGCCAGCGAATGCTCTTTGATGACGGCTTTTTGTGAATCTTCAAGCCAGCCATTGCTGATCTTGTAAAACTTGACCGCCAGTTCCTTGTAAGGCTTTGTGGCAAAGAACTCGTCATCCTCATCCAGTCCCTTCTTCAAGGCTTCTCGGAGTAAATCTGCTGCCTGCATGACCAAACTTTCGGTTTTCTCCGAAAGTTCCTGTTTGAAACGAAAAGAAAAGCCTCTGATAGTCATTAAACGAGCCGGCGGACAACTGCCAGTCATGGTTTTGCAGATTGCAAGCAGTTCACCGGCGCTCAAATGATGCGTAAAGGCTGAATGCTCTGAAGAGGGAGCAATGCTTTCAAAAAGCAAGTCTGGCAATTGTTCGGAATTGTGAGCATCGATGAAAATGATTTCGTCGTAAGGCAGGATATCTTCTGCCATTTCCGGTAAAAGTTGAAAAAGATACAAAAAACGCAGTGTTCCATCCAGGGTTTCAACCCACTCGCCAGGAAATTCAGGCGTTTGCAAGCCGTAGTCCTTCAGGACTCGATCGAGAATATGCCAGCCTGCGCCGTCATCCTCTCTGTCACGGTTGCCGTAAGCGATCACAAAACGTTTATTATTCATAATTCATCCTATAAGAAAACCTCCCCTATGATACCGCAAGGGGAGGTTTTTGAAAAATATAGTTATGTTAGCGTCGGATTGTGTCGATTACTTTGCCTGAAGAGTCCACAAAGGAAATCTCAATCGGCATCTGACCGTACGCGTGAGTTGAGCAGCTCAGGCAGGGATCATGGGCACGAATTGCGTGTTCAACGCGGTTGAGCATGCCTTCTTTTACATCAGGACCTTTCACGAATTCCTTGGCGACCATGTCAACAGCTTTGCTCATGGCATAGTTGTTGTGACCAGTGGAGACGATCAGGTTGACCTTCAGGAGACGACCATTTTCGTCAGTGGTGTAATCGTGAATCAGGGTGCCACGGGGAGCCTCAATGATACCGACACCGTGACCAACGGGTTCCTGGCGTGTGTTGAGAATGTCATTGCTGAGGATATCAGGTTCATCCAGCAAGACATGTACACGCTCGGCAGCGAAGAGGGCTTCGATCATGCGTGCGTAGTGATAATAGAGTGTGTTCTCGACGGGCAAGCCATCATTGATGGATTTGAAGACTTGCAGTTCTTCGTTGGCGAGAGGGGTATCAATGTGTTCACAGAGGTTGATACGACCCAGAGGACCTACGCGATAGACTCCTTCGGGATAACCAAGCTTCTTGTAATAGGGGAACTTCAGGTAGGACCATGATTCAACGCGTTCAGCGATGAAATCGAGATAGTCCTGAGCGCTGAAGACTTCCAGTTCCTTGCCATCGCGACCCTTGAGGCGCAAATTGCCATCAAAAAGTTCGAGACCATTTTCGGGAGTGGTCAGTCCGAAGTAACCAGTTGGGAATACCGCGAAGCGTTCAACAACATCGCGATTGGCTTCCACCCAATCTTTGACGATCTTGATACCGAGAAGGGTTGTCTGAATTTGGTCGTCCAGTCCAGCCAAGATGCGTTCGCGTCCAGCCGCACTCAGCGTGCGATTGACACCACCAGGGATGGCGAAGGTCGGGTGAATGCTGCGTTCGCCCAGTTCGGAAATGATTGCCTGACCAAACTTGCGTAATTGGACTGCTTTGACTGTCAATGCTGGGTCGGCTTGAATCAGACCAACAACATTGCGAATGGCTGGGTCGGCGTCAAAACCGAGCAGAAGATCGGGTCCAGCCAGTTCAAAGAAATGCATGCCGTGGCTTTGAATGATCTGACCCATGTGCATGAGTTCGCGCAATAAGTTTGCTGGTCGGGGAGGAGGGCAACCCAGAACGATATCGGCGGCTTTGGCAGCAGCCAGGTGATGGCTGACGGGACAAATGCCGCAAATACGCGGGGTGATTTGCTGCATTTCAGAAACAAAACGCCCTTCGCAGAACTTTTCGAAACCACGGAATTCATTCACGTGGAAGTATGCATGTTCAACACTGCCATCGTCCTTCATGTGGACGGTCACTTTGGCGTGCCCTTCGATGCGGGTTACGGGTTCAATTGTGATTTTTTGTGTCACCATATTATCTCCTAGTGCCATTTATTGGTCAGGTCGTTCACTTCGGGGATGCGACCCTGGGCTAATTCGCTCAGGACATAGAAAATCGCGTCAGCGCTTGGGGCACAGCCAGGCAGGAAGAAGTCAACCTTGACGACATCACTGACCGGGCGTACATGCACCGAAGTTGCCAGCTCGGGGTCGTTTGGAATTTTGCCTGATTCATCGGTACTTTCAGTCTCGATATAGGCACGTTTTAATGCCGCGTCCGCTCCAGGGAAGTTACGCATTGCGGGAACGCCACCAAAAACAGCGCAGTCACCCAGAGCAACTAAGAATTTACAGCGTTCGCGCATTTTGATCGCGACTTCTTCATTATATGTATTTGTAATGCCACCTTCAAGAATTCCGACATCTACACCTTCTTCATCCGGTTCCTTAAGGTCGGTGATGGGTGTGGCACGAAGATCGACTAATTTGGTCAATTCGATGATCCGTTCGTCCATATCCAAAAAAGACATATGGCAGCCAGCACAACCCGCAAGCCAGTCTGAAGCTACTTTTGGTTTTGCCATGTTTTTCCTTTCATACTCCTTTGTCTCAATCGGATGGCTATGCCAGAACGATTGAAGAAATTTTATCAGTCAATTCTTTCTGCCAGTCGGCATTCAGGCTGATGCCTGATTTCTCGGACAGATTGTTGAGAACTTCAAGTACTGAACGCTGTTGCTCGTCAGCCACGATCGCAACACGGTTGAGTTCTAGACGACCATCAGTGGTCAGATAGTGACCTTCTTCTTCATTCCAGATCTTGCAGGGAAGAACGATGTCTGCCAGGGCGGTGGCTTCGTTACAGTAACTGCTTTGAACGACCTTATAGCCACTTGCTTTGAGGGCTTCAAGTGCCTGAGGACAGACTTTTCCATCGCCAAGGGCGTAGAACGCTACTGCTGAGCCTTTAAGCTCTGGTCGAAGGGTCAGACCGTAGATGGCGGCTGCGAAACTGTTGGTGTTGCCCTTGAGGACAACAACCTTGGCATTGATGCCGCGAGCAAATTCAATTGTTCGGCGGAGTTGATCCATATTCTCTTTTGCGGCGAATTCCTTGCCAATCACAATGACGGGCTGCCGGGCAGCTGCCAGCGCTTCGAGAGCCTGCAAGCAATAGCGAGCTTCCGGTTCCTGACATTCGAAGGGTTTGGTTCCGGTTACCAGATCGAGCAGTTTCGAGTATTCGTCACCAACTTTGATCAGTTTGCGACTGAAGTTGTTGCCGAGAGTGTTTGCTTCTTTTGTGATCTGAATGAGAGCCAGGTCTTCGCTCAGCTTGCGCTTGAGCATGAATCCAGCCACCTGATGGTCTTTGACCAGGTCAGCGCCGAGGATTACAGCTACATCAGCGTCATTGAGGACTTCCAGCTTCGATTCGAAAGCGCCAAATTCTTTTGCAAGTTCGAGAGCAATTGCAGCGCTCTCGTCATGCCCGACCAACGCCACCTGTCCGGCTTCAAATTCGTTCCCGAAGAAGTTGCGGAAGAGGCTCAATGTCTCTGCAGGTTGTCTGCCATTGATATAGGCACTGATTTCCTCGCCGGAATGGGCTTTGAGCTGGGTTGAGAAGGTCGAAAGAGCTTCTCCCCAGGAAACGGGAATAAGGTCGCCATTGCGGCGGATAAGAGGCTGCCGGATACGTTCCTGCGTGTTGGTGAAAGGCGTATAGCGACCCTTTTCACAGAGCATGCCTTCAACGAAGTTTGCATCGTAATTGCCATCGATACGAACCAGGCGATTGTCGCGGGTCTTGACAACGCGGTAGCAACCAACTGAACAATCCATACAAACTGAAGAGGTATGGGTGAGATCCGTATCGCGTCCCTGATAAGCGCTGCGGCGATCATAGAGCGCGCCGGTGGGGCATATCTGAACACAGTTGCCGCAGGAGATACAGGAGCTCTCACCCAGGCGAACATTGTCATCAGCGATCAGGATGGTGGCGGAGCCGCGCTCTTCCATACCGAGGGTATGGTTGCCTACCAGTTCGCTACAGGTGCGAACACAACGGCGGCAGAGGATACAGCGGTTGCTGTCCAGAATAAAATCGGGATGGCTGGTATCAACATAGAAGGGTTTGTAAGCCGGGGTGATGGGCCAATGGTTCAGACCTTCGTTATAAGCACATTGCTGCAGATCGCAGTCACCATCTGTTGACTGGCAGTACATGCAGAAGTGGTTGCGCTCGCTGAAGAGCATTGAAAGAACGAAACGGCGGGCTGCCCGAGTCTTTTCTGTGTCGGTATGGATTTTCATTCCATCCGCAGCTGGAACAACACAACTGGGTTGCAGGGTGCGGGCGCCTTCAACTTCTACCAGACAAAGTCGGCAGGAGCCGTAGGGTTTAAGTTTGGGATGATGACAAAGGGTCGGCACATTGAAGCCTGCCAGTTTAATGGCATCAAGAACCGTGGATCCGGCTTCAATTTCAACGGGAAGATTATTAACAGTTACATTGATCATCTAATTTCTCTCCATCGTCTCGCTTGATTAGTTGACTTCAACAGCACCAAAATTACAGACCTGTTCGCAGATACCACAGCGGATACAGAAGTCCGGATTGATGACGTGGGTTTGCTTGCGTTCGCCAGTGATCGCGCTGACCGGGCAGTTTCTTGCACAGACGGTACAACCGGTGCATTTCTCTTCGGAAATATGGAAACTGATCAGGTTGCGGCAGACTTTGGCGGGACAGCGTTTTTCATAAATGTGGGCTTCGTACTCGTCCAGGAAGTGCTTGAGGGTCGAAACAACCGGGTTGGGCGCACCCTGACCAAGACCGCAAAGACTGTCCTGAATGATTTCCGAACAAAGCGTGCGCAGCATGGGGATGTCTTCCGGTTTACCTTCGCCGGCGCAGATGCGTTCGAGGATTTCGAGAATACGACGGGTACCAACACGACAGGGAATACATTTGCCGCAGGATTCTTCCTGAGTGAATTCCATGAAGAAGCGGGCGATATCGACCATACAGGTGTTTTCGTCCATGACGACCATACCGCCGGAACCCATGATCGAGCCGGCAGCGCCGAGGGTTTCGTAGTCCACTTCTAGGTCCAGATATTTTTCCGGCAGACAACCACCCATGGGCCCACCGGTTTGGACAGCTTTGTAGCCCTTGCCGCCTTTGATGCCACCGCCGATATCAAAGATGATTTCGCGCAGGGTCATGCCAAAGGGGACTTCGATCAGACCGGTGTGCGCAACATCGCCAGCCAGGGCAAAGGTTTTGGTGCCTTTACTCTTTTCGGAACCCATGCTGGTGTACCATTCCAAACCACGGTGAATGATGCGAGGAACATTCGCATAGGTCTCAACGTTGTTGATGTTGGTCGGTTTGCCCCAGAGACCCTTGGTCGCAGGGAAGGGAGGACGAACACGAGGTTCACCACGTGAGCCTTCAATTGAGGCAATCAGAGCTGTTTCTTCACCGCAAACGAATGCGCCTGCACCCATACGGACTTCGAGATCAAAGTCAAAACCGGAGCCCATAATGTTTTTGCCCAACAAGCCATAATTGCGTGCTTGTTCAATAGCGATGTTCAGCGTGCTGACCGCGATTGGGTATTCAGCGCGGCAATAAATATAGCCCTGGTTGGCGCCAACGGCGTAACCGCCAATGAGCATACCCTCGATTACGGAGTGGGGGTCGCCTTCGAGAACCTTGCGATTCATGAACGCACCAGGGTCGCCTTCGTCAGCGTTGCAGATCATGTATTTGGGAGACCCTTTAGCGCCATAAGCGAATTTCCACTTTAAGCCTGTGGGGAAGCCTGCGCCACCGCGACCACGCAATTTGGAATCGAGAATGGTCTGGATGACGTCTTCCTGGCTCATTTCATTCAGGACTTTGCCAAGTGCCTGATAGCCGTCAACCGCGATGTATTCTTCGATATTGCGGGGATCGATTTTACCGATATTTTCGAGGATGACGCGAATTTCTTTTTCTTTCGGTTCGCGGACTTCATCGTCGGTTATATCGCGCAATTTGGCGGAGTATTGTTGCATCACGCCCCCTTTGATGAAGTGTTCTTCTACCAGTGGCCTGATGTTGTCAGTAGAGAGGGCGACGTAATGAACACCCTCGGGATAGACCAGGATGTCAGGACCCTGACTTTCCGGGTCGCCGATCCGTGCGGTATCCAGGATTTCGACTTCGTCCAGAAGATCGTGTGCTTTCAGCTCAGCGATGAGCTGATCTTTGAGCTGGACAGCGCCTTTCCGGACACAAACCGGATCCATCGAAACTAGAATCGTAGAACGGTAATATGCCATATCAGATACTCTTCCTATTCCTTTTCTTTATTCCGAAATTTTGTATTCGAGAACAACATTCCCATTCCCGATATATTCCTGCATAATACGTTTTGCGACATCCGGAGCAACTTTTGCGTAAGTGACTTCATTCTGATCTGGCATGATCACTTTTACGACAGGATCTTGATCAACCAAACCGAAATTGTCGGTTTGACGCAAAATGATGTCAGACAATTTATTGTCTTTGATGTAGCTATGAATCGCCTTGACTGTTTCGCGCGCTCCGGCGGCGATTCCAACGGTGCCCATGCCAACCACTATCTGGGTTTTGCCAGATTGGTCACGCAATTTCTTGATTTTTTGGGCTTTTTCCCGTAAGCGTTTGAGGTCATCAATTGAATTAATTATGGGCATAACTTACTCCTTGTTTACTCCCGATCTCATATGTATTTTCTATGCCTCCACTTTTTGTAGTGGTGGGTATTATTATTTTCCGATAATCAGTCAGAGGGATGTCATCCAAAACATGTTTCGCCTCTGTGTCATAAAAACGAACGCTGTGGTTGTTAAGCTGATAGTTCAAATCCTGGTTGACTTCAGGCGTGCCGAGGAGGAGGCTCAGAAAGTTATCAGCCAGGTCTCCCAGGGGCAATTGGTCAAAGTGGCAATGCTGGAATTTTGTTGTAATTTTGGTTTTCATTCCTTTTGTAGTATTAATTTCCAACTTACCCGCACTAATTTCAGCAGTTTGTTTATGTGAAGGAATGCCCAAACCTACCTTGTGTTCAGTGCAGATGATGGTAATGGGATTTATCACAGTTGCCAGCAGTTCTTCGTCCATGCCTTTGCCATTATCGTTGATCCTTATCCAGAACTCATCCTACTGGATGTTTTCGTCGACGGACATTTCTATCGGCGACGCGCCTGTGGAAACACTGTTTGTGGCGATATCCAGATTATGGAGAACCAATTCTCTCAAGGTTTATGCCTCGCTGGCTTTGACTTTATCGATAATTTTACCGAATTGGGAGGGTTTAACGCGACCGTTATTAACCTCATCCACAACCACAACCGGAGCCTGCGAACAGGCGCCAACGCAACGGCACATTTCAAGGGTGATTAACCCATCGGGGGTTGTCTGCCCAAGGTCTATGCCAAGGATTTGCCTGGCTTTATCGATCATTTGCTTGATACCACCAACATAGCATGCAGTTCCAATGCAGAACTTGATGACATGCTTCCCACGGGGAACCGTAGTGAAGAAGGAATAGAAAGAGACCACGCCGTGCACCTTGCTGACAGGAACATTAAGGCGTTTTGCCACATATTCCTGCATGGGTTCGGATAGGTAACCGATTTTAGCCTGCAGATTGTTTAGGACTACCATCAGTGCGCCATTCAGATCCACGCTTTTATCAATTATCTGGTCAATTACAGGCCGTAATTCCGGGTTATCAAGTGGGTCCACTGGCTTGTTCATTTCGGTCATTGTGATTAGAGCTCCTTTTTATCCATTTTGACATCGTGAAAAAATGTATATTAAGTGTAACCCCGGTGGGGGGATTGGTCAAAGATAATGGGCCTAGATTTATGCTCTTTTTTGGTATTTTTCTGATTAATCGAAAAATTAAGGAAAGTATTTTAAGAAATTCCATTATAGAGCATTAGAAAATAACCGTATTTTCAAAGGGTACTCTGAGAAATTGATTTTTTTTCACCTTTCTCAGTATGAATAATGCTAAAAAGGCAGTAATAATCACTATGTAATTTTCTAGCTGCAATTCAGCCTTTGAAACCACAAAGAGCCTGTTGAAAAACAAGTACAAAAACCTTCCCTATGTTAAAGATACATGGTTTAATTAATACACACCACACACGAAAGGCAATAAGTGCAGATGGCAAACCCACGATACATCCAGACAGACCAGGACTCCTTCTTTGGAAAATTCCTTTACAATCAGATCGTACCCGAAAACCACTTTCTGCGTAAACTCAACGCCCTGATTGACTGGGCTTTTTACACCAAAAAGCTGACCAGACTCTATAAAGGCGAAGGACTGGCAGGAAGACCAGCCTATGACCCGGCACTCTTGCTGAGAAGTCTGCTGATCAGTTACCTGTACGATCTCTCCGAGCGGCAAACGGAGGTTTATCTGAATGAGAACCTGCCAGCCAAATGGTTTGTGGGCCTGGCAATTGATCAGAAAGCGCCGGATCACTCCACCCTGAGCGTGTACAGGGAGCGAATACGGAGAAGAGGGAAGCTGAAAGTATTCGAAGAGATGCTGGCAGAGATAGTAGAAACAGCCCGCCAACAGGAAGTGCGGTTTGGAGCAATCCAGATCATTGACAGCGTACACAGTGAAGCCAATGTCAATACGGATAAAGATGACCCGGACGAGCCTGAAGATCCGGATGCCAGATGGGGTGTCAAACATAGTCAAAAAGTGCAGACGCCAGAGGGGAAAGAGGAAGTAAGGACGAATTACTTCCATGGTTACAAAACACATGTGAGCATGAACGCGGAGAGCAATTTGATCACAGGGCTGGAAGTTAGCAGTGGGAATGAATGGGACGGGAAACACTTCACCAGCCTGGTGGATATGGACATGAAGCAGGGTTTGCCTGTAGAAATCTATGCTGCCGATCGGGGCTATGATGATGGGAACAACCACTTTTATCTGGAACATAAAGGCCTGCATTCCGCGATTTTATTGAAGGATAATCGCCTGAAAAAGAAAGACAGCAACAAAGAGGTCTGGCAGGAAATGATCAGGACAAAAGAATACCAGCAGGGGAAACGGGAGCGGTATAAGATTGAGCGCAAATTTGGGGAGGCTAAAAAACAACATGGACTTGGGCGCTGCCGGTATATTGGATTGGAGAAGTATGGAGTTCAGGCATATCTTACAGCGATCGTGCTGAATTTGAAGCGGATGGTGAAGCTGATTAGTGGAGTTGGTTTCAACAGCCTGAGTTATGGAGCATGTTAGTGCTGAGAGAGGGAGGATTGTCGATGTTGGAGGAAAAGAGGTGAAAAAGGAGCTGAAAGAGCTGATAAAAAGAGACCTATAATCCCAAAATGAAGCTCTGATCAGATTCAAAACGGAATCAATGGTGCTCCTGTCGAAAATACTGTTATTTTTAAACGGTCTCCCCATAAACATACTTGCAAATTTCTGAATATTACATTTTCCGTGTTTAGATAAAAAAACATCTTATTTTTGAAGTGCAAATAAGACAAATTGTTCTTTATCGTATTATGAAAAGAGCTAATTATTCTCGATAGGATATGGGATTAAACCCGTGTGTTTCCATAAGGATAATTGCTTTTACTTTATAAACCTGTCGGATACCGTCATGATATACTAAAGACCGAGAATTTCTGAGGTATACGATGAAAATAATTAGAAGCATTAAAGGTACGCGCGATTTTTATCCAGACGAGATGGCAAGGCGGATGTGGCTGGTTGATAAGCTTAGACAAGCCTCGGAGGCGTTTGGCTATCAGCAGTATGAAGGACCTTGCCTTGAGACGATCGACCTCTACGCGGCAAAATCGGGTGAGGAGTTGGTCAAGGAGCAGGCTTTTGTTTTCCCTGACCGTGGGGGCGATCCGATCACATTGCGCCCCGAGTTGACGCCAACCTTGGCAAGAATGATCGCGTCGAAACAGAACGAACTGGTCTTCCCTGCCAGATGGTGGTCTTTTGGACCCTTCTGGCGCTATGAGCGACCGCAAAAAGGGCGCACGCGTGAGTTTTATCAGTGGAATATTGACCTTATTGGCAGCGAGTCCGGCCAGGCGGACGCGGAACTCGTGTCGGTTGCGGCAACATTTTTGAAGTTGGTCGGATTGCGGAGCGATCAGGTGCAGATCCTGGTCAACGACCGACGCCTGATGGATCGAAAACTGACTGAGATTGGGATTGGACAAGACAAAAAGCCTGAAATGCTGCGGATGATCGACCGGATCGACAAACAGCCGGCTGATGTTTGGGAACAAAACGTCGCGGATCTCGGTTTTAGTCAGGAGCAGATCGGACAGATCAGGGAACTGCTGGCGAACCGGGAGCTTTGGCGCGAATCCGTCGAGTTAAGTCAGTTGTTTGACTTTTTGGCTTTGAATGGACTGGATGAGTACGTTAGATACGAGCCCAAGATCATCCGCGGTCTCGATTATTACACCGGTGTGGTGTTTGAAGCGCACGACGTGAAAGAAGAATTTCGGGCGATCCTCGGCGGCGGGCATTACGCCAATCTCGTTGGTGATGTCGGCGGTCAGCCTTTGCCCGGCGTTGGTTTTGCCATGGGGGATGTGGTCGTGATGCTCGTGTTGGAAGCCTTTGGTCTGATACCGGAAGAATTGACTCACGGCGAGACGGTATTCGTCACCGTTTTCAATGAGGAAATGCTGCCCGAATCAATGCGTTTGGCTGGTGAACTACGTTCGATGGGGTTTGGTGTGGTTTTGGCAGAGCCGGAGAAGCTGGCGAAACAGTTTAAATATGCTGATCGGTTAGGTTTGAAGAAAGCCCTGGTGTTGGGACCGGACGAGATTGCATCGGGGAATGTGGTAGTCAAGGACTTGCGCACCTTTGAGCAGGTGGTGGTTAACCGCGATCAGCTGAGAGCGAGTTTGCAATAAGGGTAAAAAAGGAATAAGGGAGAGGCTACAATAAGAGGCTTAATTGCCTTGCGAATCAAATAGGCCTGTGATAGAATAGGCGCCTAACGCGGTGCCTGTAGCTCAATGGCAGAGTGCTTCACTGTGGATGAAGATGTTGAGGGTTCGAGCCCCTCCAGGCACCCAGAAAAGAACCGTTACCGGTTTTTTTATTCGGTGGCTGTGGCAGTGTACCCTAATGTTAAAACAGTCTCGCATCCACACGAAAATTAGATCCCCTCATCCCAAGAGAAGAGCTCGGGAGGCAAGCAGTCCACCCTTCGGGCACCTTCTCCAACGACGGGAGAAGGCTTAATTAGGGACAGTTGTTACAAAAAAACGTTTAATGTATTCACAGTTTCCTGTGCAGCTTGTTTTTATGATAAAATCAGGCGAACTGCTTTGACGGAAACGAGTAATTCAATGCAATGCCGACAGCGAGCCGGGGATGGTGGAAGCCGGGTGGGTATCATTGAGTGAAAATCCTTCCCGAGCCGCGAGCTGAACGCAATTGCCACTAAGCGAGCCGTTACCCAACGTTAGCGGGAGAGCAGCCCAACGCGAGGGCTGCGCCAAGCGCCTGGAAATACCAGGAAGCGGGGTGGTACCGCGAGTAATTATGCTCGTCCCTGTATTTGGGACGGGTTTTTTTATTAAAGTTAACTTTTTTGGAGGTTGAATGTTTAAACCAGTTTCATCAAGATTGAATATTCCCGTTGAAGAGGAAGCGCAACTGCGCTTCTGGAAAGCCAACGATATTTTCAAGAAATCTTCGGACGAACGCAAGGATTGCCCTCCATTTGTCATCTTTGAGGGACCTCCAACAGCCAACGGCAAACCAGGCGTGCATCACGTTCTAGCCCGTGCTTTCAAAGACATGTTCCCACGATACAAGACAATGCAGGGATACTTTGTTGACCGACGCGGTGGTTGGGATACCCACGGTCTGCCGGTGGAGATCGAGGTTGAAAAGCAGCTGGGTTTCACGCAAAAAAGCCAGATCGAAGAATACGGCATTGCGGAATTTAATAAACTCTGCCGCGAATCCGCGTTTTCACGCATTCAGGATTGGGAGCGGATGACCGACCGCATTGGCTATTGGGTTGACCTTGATCGGGCTTACATTACCTATACCGACGATTACATCGAGTCGGTCTGGTGGTTGCTCAAATCCATGTGGGACAAAAAGCTGCTCTATCAGGGGCATAAGGTTGTGCCATATTGCCCGCGCTGCGGCACGCCGCTTTCTGATCATGAGGTCGCTTTGGGCTATGAAGACACCGAGGATCCGAGCATTTACGTGCGTTTCCCGCTGGTAGACGAGGAAGATACCAGCCTGCTGGTCTGGACAACGACACCGTGGACGTTGCCTGGCAACGTGGCGGTGGCTGCGCACCCTGATGTGGAATATGTTTTGGTGACTATCGAGGGACTAGGGCAAGAAAAGCTGATCCTGGCGAAAGAGCTGCTTGAAAAGACCTTCGGCGATCGCCCATATAAGGTTTTGAAAACCATGAAGGGCAAAGCGCTGAAGGGCAAGAAGTACGCGCCGCTATTTACCTACGTCCCTGTGGATAAACCAGCTCATTATATCGTCAACGCGGATTATGTGACCACAGAAGATGGTACTGGTCTGGTGCATATCGCGCCGGCCTTTGGTATGGAAGACATGGAGGTCGCCAAAGAATGTGACCTGCCAATGATCCTGACGATCAACGATGAAGGCAGATTCCTGTCAGCGATCCAGCCTTGGGCTGGGGTATTCGTCAAAGACGCCGATCCGAGCATCATCAAAGATCTGAATTCCCGTGGATTGCTCTATCATGCTGGCACGATGACGCATACCTATCCATTCTGTTGGCGCTGTGACACGCCTTTGCTCTATATGGCGCGTCCGACCTGGTTCATTCGCACCAGTACCAGGAAAGAGCGTATGGTTGAGCTAAATCAGGAGATCAACTGGGTGCCGGAGCATATCAAGAACGGTCGTTTTGGCAATTGGCTTGAGAATAATATTGACTGGGCGTTAGGGCGCAACCGCTACTGGGGCACGCCACTGCCAGTTTGGGAATGTCCCGACTGTCGGCATCAGGTCTGTGTTGGCTCCCGTGACGAATTGAGCCAATTGACATGTTCGGACCAGAGTGAGCTGGAACTGCACCGCCCCTATGTGGATGATATTCACTTTACCTGTCCCTCCTGCGGTCAGGGCAAGATGCAGCGCGTTGTCGAGCTGATCGATGTTTGGTTTGATTCCGGCGCGATGCCTTACGCTCAATGGCATTATCCCTTTGAGAATCTGGATGAGTTCAAAACCCAATATCCAGCTGATTTCATCTGTGAAGCTGTTGATCAAACACGGGGATGGTTCTATTCCCTGCATGCCATTGGTAGCCTTGCTTTTGACAGCATTGCATTTAAAAATGTGATTTGTCTGGGATTGATCTTAGATAGTGCGGGTCAGAAAATGTCGAAATCCCGCGGTAATGTTATAGATCCGTGGGAAGTCATTGAGGAATATGGTGCTGACCCGATGCGCTGGTATATGTACACCTCCAGCCCTCCAGGCAACGAACGCCGCTTTAGTAAAGATCTGGTGGGCGAGGTCGTGCGCAGCTTTATGCTGACGCTCTGGAATACCTATTCCTTCTTTGTCACCTATGCCAACCTCGACAAATGGACACCGGATTCACCATTAATTCCGCAATTCTCTGAGCTGGATGACTGGCTGCTCTCCTCGTTGGAGACGCTCGTGCGGGATGTGACCCAGGCATACGAAAGCTATGATGTTGTCGGCGCGACCCGACCGATCGAAGGCTTTGTTGGCCAGCTTTCCAACTGGTATCTGCGCCGCTCACGACGCCGCTTCTGGAAGAGCGAATCGGATGCTGATAAGGCAGCTGCTTACGAGACCTTGTATAAGGCTCTGGTGACGGTCAGCAAGCTGATCGCCCCAACCATGCCTTTTATGGCAGAAACCATATATCGCAATCTGGTCTGTTCTGTGGATGAGAAAGCGCCCATCTCGGTGCATCTGGCAGAGTGGCCCAAGGTGGATGAGAGCTTGATCAACGAAAAACTGAACGCGGACATGAATGTTGTGATGAAACTGGCTTCATTGGGGCATGCGGCGCGTAATAAATCCAATATCAAGGTACGGCAGCCCCTTTCCGAGGCGGCATTCGCGGTTGGCAAAATGGAAGAGGGCGAGGTGATCTCTCGTTTCCGGGACATTCTTGAGGATGAACTGAACGTCAAGCAGGTCCGTTTGTTGGCGGGCAGCGAAGAAACGGTGACATACAGCCTGAATCCTTTGCCGAAACAACTTGGTCAGAAATACCGCAATCTCAGCCCGAGGATCCGACAGGCAATTCTCGAGCTTCCCGCTCAGGAAAGCGCGCTAAAACTTTTGGACGGCATTAATCTTGTTGTGCAGGTGGATGGGAAGTATTTTGAAATCCTGCCAGATGAGGTTGAAGTGCATACTGCCTCGAGAGAGGGATATGAGGTCGCCTCTGAGGGTGCGTACATGGCTGCTTTGGTGACAACTCTGACGCCTGAGCTGATCCACGAAGGCCTGGCGCGCGAATTTGTGCGCCGCGTGCAGGATCTGCGCAAGAACAGCGGGCTGGAGATCTCGGATCGGATCGGGATCAAATACCAGGCAACTGAGGTGCTTACGAGGGCGATCGAGGCCTTCAAGGACTACATCGCCAACGAAACACTGGCAGTCAGTATTGAAGCCGCAGTGTTGGATGGTACTGATGTCTTCGAGGATCGTTTTGATGGTGAAGAGTTACGGCTTCAACTCAAGAAACAAGGGAGTCATTAATGAAAATTAAGGCCCGTGACCTGCTCCTGCTCCTGGGCATTGCTGGGGCAGTGATTGCGCTTGACCAGTGGACTAAATGGTTGGTTGAACAGAAAATTCCCCTGGGAGAGGAAGTTTATCCAATTGGCTTTCTTGCGCCGTTTTTCCGATTTACTTTTTGGAAGAACACAGGCGCGGCTTTTGGGCTCTTTCAGAGCGCCAGCATGGTTTTGTTGATTGTTTCTTGTCTAATAGCCTTGCTATTGATCTGGATTTACTTTAAATCTCTGGAAGAGCCTGTCTTGTTCCGAATAAGTTTGTCCATGATGTTGGGTGGAGCGATAGGTAATATCATTGATCGTCTCACTCAGGGCTTTGTTACCGACTTTATTGCTGTTGGGCGTTTTCCTGTTTTTAATGTCGCTGATTCAGCCGTCACTGTTGGTGTTGGTCTGATGTTTTTGGGACTTTATTTGCAGGAAAAAAAGCAAAAATCCGAACCCGAGAAAGCGGAGGAGATTGATGAAAACTGAATCCATTCGACTGGTGTATGCGGGAGAAAGCACACTACGTCTGGATAAATTCCTGGCTGAGCAGATAAGACAGTTATCGCGAGCGAAGCTCCAGGAAATGATCTCAAACGGTGAGGTTCAGATCAATGGAAAAGTTGTCACCAAAGCTGCTCAAAAACTGGAGCATGGAGATCATGTTGAAACCGTTCTGGTCTTTGAGGAAGAAGATGAATTAAAAAAGCAGGCACTGGTCCTGGATGTCCTCTATGAAGATGAAAACGTGATCGTTCTCAATAAACCTGCTGGTTTGGTCGTGCATCCAGGGGCTGGGCATAATAAAAACACACTCGTCAACGCTTTGATCTATCACTGGCCGGAGATAGCGCAGGTGGGCGAGCCAAAACGCCCAGGGATCGTGCATCGTCTTGACAAGGAAACTTCAGGTGTGATGATCGCGGCGCGTAATCAAGCCGCTTACGAATGGCTGGTCAAACAATTCAAAGGGCGCAAAGTGCAGAAAAGTTATCTGGCTCTGGTGGACGGCACGCCTCCAACGCCGACCGGCAGGATCGAAACGCGAATTGGTCGCGATGAGAAGATCCGCCAACGTATGGCGGTCACTTACGGCGAGAAAGGTCGCAAGGCTGTTACAGAATACTTCACGAAGAAGGACTATCTGGATCATACCCTGGTGGAAGTCAACCCGCTGAGTGGTCGCACGCACCAGATCAGGGTACATATGGCTTTTATCGGTTGCCCTGTGGCGGGCGACCGCGTTTATGGTAGGCGAAAATCAAGCCTTGAAATAGACCGATTCTTCCTGCATGCCAGCGGATTAAATGTTAGACTGCCTGGCGAAAAAGAGAAACACAGCTTTGAGGCGCCATTGCCGCAGGACCTTCAGGAAATTTTAGAGCAATTAGAAAGCAAGTGAAATGAAAAAATACATTGATTTTCGATCTGACACTGTCACGCATCCGACCCCTGAAATGCGGGCAGCCATGGCAGCTGCAGCGGTGGGAGACGATGTTTATGGCGAAGACCCGACGGTCAAGCGACTGGAAGAGCTCGCCGCCCGAATGATGGGTAAGGAAGCCGGGCTTTTTGTAACTTCTGGCACAATGGGTAATCTTGTGGCGGTTCTGGCTGTATGTGGTCGCGGCGATGAAGCCATTATGGGCACGCAGGGTCACACATTTTTGCATGAGGCTGGTGGGGTTTCAGCGCTGGGTGGGGTCGTCATAAACACGATCCCAAATCAGCAAGATGGCAGTCTGGCTTTCGAAGATATTCGCAAAGCCATGCGCAACCCTTCTGATTATCATGAGCCAATTTCAAAAATGGTGATTATTGAAAATACTCAAAATGACTGTGGTGGAATGGCATTGCCAGTGCATTATATGGATGGGCTTGGTCTGCTGGCGGGTGAGCTGGACTTGTATTTGCATGTTGATGGCGCGAGGCTATTCAACGCCGCTATTGCTCTGGGCGTGGAGCCCGCGCGATTAGTAGAAGCCGCGCAGAGTGTAACTTTTTGTCTGAGCAAAGGCTTGTGCGCGCCTGTGGGCTCGGTATTATGCGGTTCTAAAGAATTCATCGGTAAATGCCGACGCATACGCAAGATTTTGGGTGGCGGCATGCGCCAGGCGGGCGTGATCGCTGCTGCGGGGATCGTCGCGCTCGAATCGATGGTCGAACGATTGAGTGAAGATCACCGCCGTGCCAGACTGTTAGCTGAGGGTCTGAAAGAAATACCAGGCATAGAGCTGACGAAAGGCTCTCCGAATACCAACATGGTCTTCTTCAGGCTTACTCCCGATGTCAGCTTGACACAAGTAGAGTTGATCGCAAGCCTTAAGGAGCGAGGTTTTTTGACCATGGCACCTGGCAAGGGCGAAATTAGACTGGTGACTCATCACGATATCAATGACGAAGATATTGACGCTTTCCTAAAAGCGATGCGGGAGATCCTGGCATAGAAGTAATTCACAAATTGAAAAGCAATAGCTCATGGTCGTGAGAGCACGAGCGAGCCTGGTCTATTATTATTTGGAAATGGTTTCCTGACCATTTCCAAATATAAAATGAGGTTTGCTGTTAGCTTATTCTGGAGCTGGCACGATAAATGTATCCTCTTAAATAGGATTCTTTGTTATGCGCCAAAATAAGAAATATTGGGTGGTAATAATCTGTTTTCTGGCTATCATGGCTGTGTTCACTATTTTTAGCAGCACTTCGGTCTCCAGCGGATTATCTATGCTCGCTACTCAGAATAACTACTTACCGATAATCTATCAACAGCCTACCCCAACAAAAACTCCAACCCCAATGCCAAGCCCGACACCTACGGTGACTCCACCAATAGGACCAATTGGCGGCACTTTTACTTCTTTAGCGGTCGATCCTAATCAGAATGACAATGTTTATGCCGGTCATTTCGAAAGCGGTGTTTACAAAAGTTATGATAAAGGTCAAACCTGGTATCGAAAGAGCAATGGACTGGGGGTACTTAAGATACAATCCCTGGCAAGTCACCCCACCGATTCAAACATAGTTTACGCGGGTACTTATCGGGGTGGAATCTATAAATCAATGAATGCAGCAGAAAGCTGGTTCCCGATCAATGGGAGTCTTCTGGGCAACCATATCGTTTATGATATAGAAATTGATAAGAACAACCCAAATATCATTTATCTTGCCACACGTTTGGGAGGAAGTTTTGTGGGTTATGTGTTTAAAACGACGAATGGCGGTTCGGTATGGACAGAGATTTTTAAGGGGGATATATTTGGCTCTCCCGACTACTTTTACGATATTGACGTCAACCCCCTTAATTCAAACGAGCTTTACCTAACGACCCATGAACACGGGTTCTACAAAAGCACTAATGCCGGCGTAAGCTTTTTTGCCATCAATAATGGCGTTTATTCTGATTATTCAGCTCGTAGTTTTGCGATCGACCCGACTTATGCAGGTCTGATCTATGCCGGGACCTGGCACGGCGAAGCGATCTATCGCAGCTGGAATGGCGGCTCAAGTTGGGTCAATACCCGGGCAGGCATCCCGATTGGCGCAAAAGTTTACAGAACCTATCTGGATCCATTTGGCAGAAACCAAAAACGGGTTTTTGCCTGTACTTATGAGAACGGCTTGTACGCTTCGGATGATTTCGCCCAAAGTTGGGTGTCGCGAGGTCTGGCGGGACAATTAATCTATGATCTTCTGGTGACTGACGGCTCTCCACAGCGCTGGTATGCCGCCACGCATAATAATGGTATTTTCAGAAGCACGAATTATGGTTCGGGGTGGGCAAGCGTGATGGGCGATCTGAGCCTAAACCCGATCAGTTCCTATCTTTATTATCCAACTCGAGGCAATCAATTGGCAGCCGTCTTTGGTATGGGTGTTTATCAGCTTGACCATAACGGTCTGAACTGGCAAGAGTTCGAGCCGAAGCTGGAAGATAAAGCCGTGCTTGATCTGGCGATCGACGATGATACGCTTTACGCGCTCACTGAGGAAGCGCTCTATAAGTTTGATGGCAGCGAGTGGAGAAGAATTGGACTGCCTGTTGCTGAAAATGATCTGGATCAGAACTGGTTGGAAATCTATGCTGAAGCGGTAGGAGAATCGATAGAGATGGTCCAGCCTCGCTTTGAGGCTTCTCAGCTGACGATTGATGGTGTTCTTGAAAACAAGGTTATACCTCATAGAATCCGAGTAATCGATGGCAAGGTGTATTTACTGAGCCATGGAAGTGGCGCTTTCTTGCGGGGAGATGATAGTTGGGCGCAAATCGATGTTCTTGATGGAAAGGTGCTTGATCTGACTGAAAATCACCATAACAACAAGCTTTTTGCCTCTGTTTGCTCTCTTGACGGCGCTTGCCAGCTATTGACTTATGATGGCATTGATTGGCAGGTTCAGGATGGAAAGCTGGCGAATATCAGAATTAATTCTTTCTTTTCTAATAGAAACGATTTCTTTGCTACCACCGAGCACGGGATCTATCGTTGGGACGATGTAAATGAGGATTGGTATCAGGTATGTGAATCTGAACATGACATTCTTAGCATGACACAAGCTGCTGATCCATGTCGCCTGGCGGCTGGTGGAGTGGGTGAATATTTCATCAGCAACGACTGTGGAGACACCTGGCTCCAATATCAGACGGAAGATGCCTGGCACTATCAGGCGCTAATCTTCCTGCCTCTTGATCCGCAACGATTGTTAATAGGTGCGAGGGAAGTTGGCGCGGATATCTTTACGATTCCTTAAACATAATTTTAAGTTATAAACATAAAAATTTTGCCATTCATGATATAAAGATATGGTTGAGGAATTATGTTAATCGTAATGTCTGATCTTCATTTTGCTGATTCCAGTGGCAATAGTCTTGATGGTCATAAGTACAATCACAATCTACCCTCTGAGGTTTACAGCACCTATTTTAAAGAGATCAGAGAGTTTATCAGTGGTGGCACGATCAAAGAGATCGATCTTGTTTTGGCTGGAGATATTTTTGAGATCACCCGGTCCGCGCTTTGGCATCAGGATCACCTCAAGCCTTACCTGCATAATGATGAAATTCTTGAGGGCAGTGACGCTGAAAAGCGCGTTTTGGAGGTGATCGACAGTATCGTAAGGGATGAACGTGTTGAGGCAACGTTTGATGTTTTTGGTCGATTAAGTGATTACTTCCAATTACCGGTCTACATTCACTTTGTTCCTGGCAACCATGATCGATTGGCAAATTCGAGTTTGAATATCAGAAAAAGGGTACAGGAACTATTGAGCTTAGATCCAAATGGGGATTTGTTCCAAAACCAGCATGTTTATTACGAGAATGGGGATCCTTTGGCGTTGATCCGACATGGTCATGAGTATGACAAGTCTAACTTTAGTGTTGATCTGCGCACCTGGGATGAAATACCAACAAAGATAGATAAAAGTTTTTATGACGCGCCAGTTTTGGGTGACATTGTGACTTCTGAGATCGCTTCGAAGCTGCCATTGCTCTACCGCGAGCATTACAGTGACGCGACGATAATGTCACGACCAGAGCTAATGACCATGTATGAACGCCTGATGGGTTTCGACAACGTCAGACCTTCAAACGCTTTGATGAACTTCCTGTTTTCAACCCCCGGATTGAGTAAAAAATCGGTCTGGACCTTGATCGAGCCGGTGATGCTTAAGCTTTTTGATAACCTGGCGCTAAGCCAGCATGTGCGCAGCAGTTTACGATCTTTTGGGAACATGAAAGGCGCTTCTGCTTTTACCCTCAAATCTGTTTTGCGAACTCGTTTATGGCGAAAAGGACTTCCTTTTTGGGCGATCCGAACTCTTATGCATCCAATCTCCAAGCGCACCAAGATCCCAAACAATCTCGATCTGATCCTACGGGAAGAATGTATGCAAACAGATGATTCTCCGATCAAATGTATTGTGACTGGTCATACCCATCTTCCGGAAGTCGAATTGTTGAAGGTCAGGAACGGGGTTGAGAAATATTATATTAATAGCGGTACTTTCCGGAATCTGATAACCGCGACACCCTCCCTGAGCCGCTTTGGAAGACTGCGCTCCAAAGCCCGGGTGATGGTCTTTGGTCGCTATGAACGCAACCCTGAGTATACCCGCCAGACCGGTTGGTCATTTGACTTCAATGCCCGCTATGCCTTCGGCGCGCTTTCAGATGAAGGCATCTTGGGCTGACAGGCTAAGGCTTATTCTCTTCTCCAACATAACGATAAATGATGTAGTGGTCTGCTTGATCATATCGTTCATAGTTTTCATTGATCCATTGGAGCAATTCATCAAGATTCTCGGAGAAACTAACTTTGAATTCTTGTTTTGCTCTGTCATTTGGGTCAATGGCTGGGATTTGCTGGCTTAGATAGGCATGTCCGTCAATGATCAGACTTGGTTTATCAGCAACAAGCGTTTCAAAAAAGGCATTTTGGACCTTCAGACCTATTTCTGAATTATTAATGGCCGGGTAAAAAAGGGCGGCATTAATGGATTCTCGTTTTGCCATTATGTTGATCCCAGCTTGCCCGCCAAATACCAGAACTTTGTCTTGTTCTTCCGTCAGGTCAGAAATGACTCTGGCTGTCGGTTCGACGTAATCATTTATCCATTCAGGGTAGAGTATGCTGGAACGAATGTAACGGATGCCTTCGTAGTTTGCCTGATAGCAGGGGATGATGGTAAGAACCAACAGAATGAATACGGCCAGAGAAGATTGTTTCTTTTCAACCAATTCTGAAAAATGATCGCTGATGACTTCCTGTTGGATGATGGAAAAGCCGAAAGCAGAAAGAAGGGTTAAAGCAGGAATCCAGCAAATGAAATAATGCATAAAGCCTCTGCCAGAAATGGAGCTCATGAAGATTTCGACCGGAAACGCCAGAATGGTTAACAGGAGAAATGGGGAGAACCGCTTTTTCAAAAGGTTATAAGTAAAGAAGGCAATTGTCACAAACCAGATAAACCCGAATATATAAAACCACCAGGAAAAGATTTTTATTGCCGGTTGCAAACTGTTACTAAAAGCTTGACCACGCACGGTTGAGTAGAAATAATTGTAAACAAAGGCAGCATCAATCATTGAAGAAAAAGTACCTTTAATGACGAAACAGAGACTGACTGGTATGGCAATAGTAAGAACTCCGGCAAGGGTGAACAAGATTGGTTTCCAGAAGTTAATTTCTTTCCGTTTCGTGAGGACAAAGATAAACCCACTTAGCAGAGCCATGGAAACTGTACCGATGTTGTTTGCTCGTAAAAGAAAGTTGATAATCAGGCTGGCGCCCATCAGGAAAAAGGGCCAAAACACCTTTTTAGGGTTGTTGATTAGGCTCGCAAAGGCAAAAATGCCTATCCATGTAAACAATAAAGAAAATTCTTCGGTCGAATTGCCTGGCCCGATCACGATTTTGAGCAGGTAGCTTCCAAGAATGATGCTCATCAGGGCAGTCATGGGGCGATAGACACTTTTTAGTGAGAAATAAATTAAGACTAAAGCAGCGATGGAGAATAAAACCTGAATCAGGTACAGCCCCCAGCGGGAGAAATCAGTGCCAACTCCAAGCGCATTGATCCAAAAGATGATCGGTCCTTTTGAGTCCCAGATGTCTTTATATAAGGTTGCACCTGATCGAAGCGCTTTGCCAACGTAAAGAAAGAAACCGCCATCTCTGCCGGGAGGGTTCAGGCCTGGGTTGGAACCAGTTAAGTTTTGGAAACTGATCACAATGAAAAACAGTAACGCAAAAAATGTTCCAATAAACTTGTTTGAAAGCATATCCTGAAAGATTTTTTTCATTATATTACCCATCCGTTATATTAAATAAAAAGAAGTTTCTTTCCTATATTCTATTCTACTTTGGAAAAAACGAACATTTAAATGAGCATGGACTCCAGTCCACGCAAAAACTTATATTCTTTCTCTGACGTAGTCACAAGATCATGTACACAGGTAACACGAGAATTGCAACGAATGGATGGACTTTCAATTGATTATCGCTCTTGCGCGGCTCAGATCTTTTTTTTTTGCACGTGGAACATATAATTTATGCTCAGGTTGTAGCCAATCTGGTTACACCTGATGTTATATGATTTAAAGGGCAAAGAATCAAAAAAGCGACTGATCATAGCAATCTGTATTGATACTGAATATTGTTCTCTTTTAAAATCTTTTCAAGACGATCAATTTTGCCGCTGTCGTTGTCGGCGGTCAGAAAATATAAAAAAGGGATGAACATTAAAACTTGTAACATCCCTGTTTTCAAACTAATCAGCATAACCTCCGTTTAGCGCTCAATCTCCTTTTTGAGGTATGCTTTAGCCTTTCGATGGCCTCTTAGCGCCTCGATCAAATCAACCCGACGTAAGGCCCGTTTGCGATCAATTTCGACCGATTTGGCTTTGTCGTCAGAGAGTTTGCGCAAAGCTTCAAGCCATGCCGCGCTTGAAACAGGTGTGTGCGAGATGCGCCACCGTTCGACGACGACAGCCAGATCCTCTTTGTTGACCAATTTCTGCTTCGTGCGGGTATGTGTCATGCCGTGGGACTCAAAGCTAAAGACCTCCTCTTCGTATTCCGGCTTGATCGGGCAGACCTGCATACAGGCGCCGCACTTGATGCAATAATAATCAGCGAGGACGAGTTCACCATTATCATTGATGTGCAAAGCGCGAGTCGGACAGATATCAGCACAGGCAAAACAATCCGCAACACATTTCTCGCGGAATAACTCCACCGATCCAACCCAGGGTTGGCGGACCTCGAAAGCGCCTTTGCTGGCTACTTCGCACTGCCGGCAGTGGATGCAATGGTCGAAATCAACCCGCATGGTGTCGCGTTGCTCATCATAGCTGATCACGTGGGTCGGACAGTTATCAATAACGAAATCCTTCAGGCTAAAATCAAACTTTTCTTTGCGGAAAATGGTCTTGGCGTCAAACTCTGGAAACGCGCCATATTCGATGACGGGATTGGCAGGTTTGCCATTGATGGTCAGCTCGATGGCGTGTTTGGGACAGGCTTCCACGCAAATACCGCAGTTGACGCATTTGTTTTTGTCCACATCAACAGAGGCCTTTTGTAAGATGCGACCATTTTCAAGCACTGCTGGAATATGGGTTAGGGCTTCTTTGGGGCAAACAAGAGGGCCGATCTGGCAACCCACACATTTATCCAGGTCCCATTTCATCAGGTAATTTCGGGTGACCATATCCCGATTGATGGTCATCAGATGTTCTGTTCTTGACTTTTTTGGCGTACCGCGACTCATATGTTCTCCTAAAGGTCAGGCGGAAGGGTGTTCAGTTCTGCCAAAGAGAAGACAGGACCGTCTTTACAGATGTATTTGTGTCCCAGATTGCAGCGTCCACACTTACCCAGACCGCATTTCATGCGCTTTTCAAGGGAAGTGAAGATGGTTTCAGGGAGGAAACCAAGCTCAAGCAAGGCTGGCAGAGTGAATTTTGTCATGATGGGGGGACCGCAAACCACCGCAACCGCATTTTCAGGTGAGGGCGCCACCTCTTTAACTACATCAGGTACATAGCCGACGTGATGGAGCCAGTTCTCTTCCGGCACATCGATTGCCTGATGGATCTCCATGTCTTCCCTTTCGTGCCAGGAAGCAATGTCGTGCTTGTACATGCAAAGACCAGAGGTTCTGGTTCCGTAAACGAGGGTGATCTTGCCATAATCCTCGCGGTTATCCGGGTGATGAACGTGTTTTGTCAGGGCATAGAGGGTTGAAAAAGCACAACCGCCGCCGATGATGACAAGATTTTTGCCTTTCCAGTCATCCAATGGGAAGCCGTTGCCGAGGGGTCCACGCATGCCGATTGGATCGCCCGATTTAAGCTCGTGCAGGGCTTTGGTGACCGTACCCATTTTTTGGGCGGTGAAGCGAACAAAGTCACCTTCCCAGGCTGCACTCGCGACACCAAGCGCCGATTCCCCCTTACCAGCAACTGATAAAAGACAAAACTGTCCAGGATTAAATTTCGCGAAAAATGCTTTTCTGTCTTCAAAATTTTCGAAACTCAGTTCAAGCGTTTTAAGCGAGCGGTCGGTTGACTCATAATAAGCCCGTAAAACGCGCATGGGCATTGGGGTGTAGGGACTGCGGTTATTATTCGGCATGACTCACCTCAAATGGCAGAGATTGTGCCTGGCGAAGCATGGCACGTATATCCAGCCCAACCGGGCAGTAGCTTACGCAGCGCCCACAGCCAGTGCATCCGATCAGACCGATCTGGTCAAGCCAATAGGCATATTTATGGCTCAAGCGCTGACGGGTTCGTTCAACGCGGGATGGGCGTGGATTGTGCCCGGAAGCTTCGAGCGAGTAAATGCGGAACATACAGGTATCCCAGTTGCGGACGCGCTCCTGTCGCTGGACTTCATCGACAATGTCAAAACAGAAACAGGTTGGACAAAGGAAGGTGCAGACCCCACAACCAAGACAAGATCGCGAAACTTCATCCCAATAGTCGCTTTTAAAATTCTGATCAATTTTTTCCTTGAGATTTTCGGTCTCAAAGGCTATTGGCATGGCGTCGTGAGCTTTATTTTGAATTTCTTTTGCCTGATTGAGCAGTTCTTCAGAAGCTTCATGGAGGTTCTCAAAAAGGGTTTTGCCAGATTCACTCAAAACTTCAACCAGGAAGCTATCTCCAAGATCGGTGAGGAGGACATCCAGGCCGTCCTTGTTGAAGGGTCCATAGCCAACCGTGGTGCAGAAGCCATTGGCACAGGGGACATGACAGCCCAGACCGATCTTGATCGTTTTCTCCTGTCGTTTGACCCAGAAGGGATCGGTGTATTGCTCCTGCTCAAAGACTGTGTCGAGCAGTTGAACTGCCTGGGCATCACAAGGCCGCATACCAAAAACGATGCGAGGACTAATTTCCATATTCGCGTCTTCGTAAGTGCCAAAACGGGTGAATTTGACCAGGGCTTCGGTCATCGGTAAAAACAGCGCTTTTGGTGGAATGCGGGTATTGTGCGGTTGTTCAAGAATCCGCGCGTTTGCATCATCCAAAGGCATAAAGTGGGAAAAACGCTCCAATTTTTGAGGCAGATAAACAGTAAATTCCTTCCGCCAGGATCGGAGCTGATCGGGCAGATCATTTTTTGGGAGGATCAGCTTCATCAGTTACCTCCTCCTAAGAAAAAGCGATTTTTATCGTCAAGTGTCACCGTCTGGAAGGGCGGTTTCGTCTCTGCATCCATGCCGCACTCAAAATTGTATTTTTCGCGCATGTCATGGTTCAATTTCTCAGTAAGATAGGTCATTTTGATGTCCATCGGGCAAGCGCGTTCACAGGCACCACAGCTGGTGCAGCGCCCACTTTGGTGAAAAGCGCGGACGATATGCCAGCCTTGCATTCCTGCTGGCGTCGCTCCGCTTTCGGTCCAACGTGGGGCGTTGTGATCCACAAAGCATTCCGCACAATAACAGCTTGGGCAGGCTTCGCGGCAGGCATAGCAGCGGATGCAGCGTTCCGCTTCTTTTTGGAAGAAGGCATAGCGGGCTTCAATATCCTGGTTTTCAAAGTCTTTGACTTTTTGGGCGACTGGATCAAGCGACCCGTTCGCGACAGGATCACCAATGACGATATCGGCAGAAATAGGGTTGCGGTACAGACAGCGTTGACAGCTCTCATGGAGCAGTTCAAAGCGGTTGAAGCTGTTTACACCAGCAGGGGTGTGAACGGTCACGAGGGTCTCGCTCTCTTCAACCAAAGAGATATGCTCACCTGCCTGTTCAACAATTTGCCGCCAGTCGATGATCCCCTCGCAGGGAACACCGATCAGGTATAGGTCATCCCGTTCCTTTTGTGATTCAACAATCAGCGAGTTGACAGAACGGTTTTCGCAGCCGCGAACCAGCATCCCTACTTTCTCTTGTTTTGGGAGACGGGTGAGGTAATTCGCCAGATTGTTTTTGCATAGACCGTTATGAATTAATTCCTCAACTTCATCTTCATTTCTGAAAAAAGCTGGTTGAGGATGAAGAGGGGAATCGCCTGGTTTGAATCCTACTACGACATCGACGATGCCTTCTCGTAAGACCCTTTTTGCTTCAAGCCTAAGCGCGTTGATATCAGGCATTTTCACCTCCTTCTGCTCTCATTATACGGGTGGCAAGGTGATGTGTGGCGCCCATTGCCTCTAATTCCTTTTCAAAAGCCGCCAATTCTTTCTGGATGATGCCGCGATCCTGCAGATCGAGCCACAGAAAGCGGACACGCTCTTTTTCATAGCCGATATAGTGGAGAAAATCGTTGAATTCCTCCAATTGTCGTCGGGCGGCAAGGTTTCCTGTTTTAAAGTGGCATTGTTCCGGCAAACAACCGCTGATCATGATGCCATCCGCGCCGCCCTGAATGGCATTAAGCAGATAGAGTGGGTTGATCCTGCCAGTGCAGGGCGATTTTGTGAGGTGTATATTCTCTGGAAGTTGGGTATCGACCCATTCCTGATCGGCAGGAGAAAAAAGACACCAGCGACATTGAAATAAGGCTATTTTTGCTTTGGCGGTCATCAGATCGTCTCTCTTTCCAGCCAGCTCCAGAGATCTTGGATCACCTGCTGATCATTAAAGTCTTCAGTAAGGCGGATCGAGGTTGATCGACAGGCAGCTGAACACATTCCACAAGCCATGCATTTGCCTGGATCAACAGAAGCCACCGGGATGAGACCGCGAAAAGCTACTTTTTTCCCCACCAGGCTGATCGCTTCATAAGGACAGACACTTACGCACAATCCACAGGCAACGCAGGTAGCTTCGTCAACCTTCGCGGTTTGGTAAGGGTTTTGTTTGCCCTCAGCAACCGCAAGCTGCTTTATTGCTGTGATCACACCGGAAATGTGGATCTTTTGTGGGCAGGCGGGATAGCAGAGATCGCAGGCAGAACAGAGCCAGGTGGTTTCATCCGCGAATGCTTCTTCCTTATAGTTAAAAACAGCTTCACGGATCAAACGACGCGGGTTGTAATTGGGTTCAAGCTTTTCCTGGATCATGCACTTGCTGGTGCAGGTGCCGCAGGAGAAGCACATCATCAGCATTTCGCCGCCAGGAATGGCTTTGACTCTTTCTGCGAGACTTTCGGAGATTGTCTGGTTCATGCGTTCACCGCCTTTCCAAGCATTTCATTGACGATGAAGTCAACCTGGATCAGAGCTTCTTCGACGCCAGGAATTTCATTGAGTTTCGTAAGTCTTTTCTCCATTTCAGGTTTGAGCCGCTCGATCTCTGCCTTGAGATCTTCCATGGGGATCTCATCCAGGGTTGCCTGCATCTCGTTGATGACGCGGGCATATTTATCACCTTCAGCAGCTGAGATCCATTCGGTGCGGAAGCGACCAGGGCTCATACCCATTCGCTCGAACATTTTCTCAAGTCTGGAGGCACGTTTGGCGCCAGCCACCTGACCAGTAATGTAGTGGCAGTCCTGCGGGTGACAGCCTGAATATAGGATCGCGCCCGCTCCCAAACGAAAAGCCTCGAAGATAAGGTCAGCGTCCATACGCGCTGAGCACATGACGCGCAAACCACGTTCGTTGGCGCTATATTCAAAATGACTTGTTCCAGCCAGATCAGCGCCGCCATAGGAGCACCATTGACAACGGAATGCCAGGATCTTCTTTTCTGGCTCGACTGCCAGCAGGGTGCGAATCTGTGAGAGTACCTGAGCGTCAGTGAAATGAAGCTGAGTGACAGCGTCATGCGGACATTCGCCGACACAGGCGCCGCAGCCGTGGCATTTGGCGGTTACGACTTCGGCAGCAAAACCTTTTTCGTAATTAATAGCGCCGTAAGGACAAGCTCTGTCGCAGATGCCGCAGGACTGACCCTTGGCGCTAACACAACGGTCGGGCCAGACAACAGCTACGGTTGGTTCAATTTGCCAGGTGTCTGAGTGAAGAATACGTGAAGCGCGCGCCGCGGCGGCAGAACCCTGGGCGACACTGGCGGGAATATCCTTTGGTCCCTGACAAGCGCCCGCAAAGAAGATGCCATCCGTTGGGCTGTCCATAGGACGCAATTTGGGGTGGTATTCCATGAACCATCCACCAGGAGATTGGGCGACGTTCAACACGGAGCTCATATGATCTTGGTCGGGTTGAGGAATGGCTGCCTGGTTGAGCATGACCATATCGTATTCGTGTTCAACCACACGACCCAGCGTGATGTCTTCTGACTTGATGAAAAGTTGATGGGTTTCAGGGTCTTCAGTAATCTCCGCTGGTCTGCCTTGAATGAATTTGATGCCTGCTTCGCGGGCTCGGTCATAGAATTCTTCGTAGCCTTTGGAGGGCGTGCGGATATCGATATAGTAAATGGAAATATCGATATCTGGTATTGCCTGTTTGAGCAAGAGAGCGTTCTTGATCGCGTACATGCAGCAGAAGTTGGAACAAGACTGGATATATCGCTTATCTCTGGAACCAACACAGTTAATGATCGCCAGACGTTTAGGCTTCACATTATCGCTGGGGCGTATCAGAGAACCGCGGGTCGGTCCAGCGGAATTGTTGAGACGTTCCATTTCCATGGCGGTGATGACGTTCGGGAAGCGACCGTAACCATATTCTGTCATGGGAGTTGGGTCAAAATGGCTAAAGCCGGTAGCGACGACGATCGCACCGATGTCTTCTTCAGTTACTTTGTCTTCCATGCTAAAGTCGATCGCCTGGAGAGACCCGCAGGCTTCAACACATTTGTAGCAGTGGATGCAGGCATCCATGTCGATGGAATAGATGAGGGGAACACTTTGGCTCATCGGCACATAGGCTGCCTTGCGTGAGCTAAGGTTCATTTCAAAATAGTTGGGCACTTCGACGGGGCATGCCAGCGAACAGGCGTTGCAACCGTTGCAGCGATCAGCCCGAACATATTTGGCTTTCTCCCGAAGCGTTACCTTGAAGTTGCCGACAAAGCCTTCGACTTTTTCAACTTCCGTAAATGCTTTTATTTCGATCAGGGGCTGACGCGCCGCGTCAACCATTTTTGGCGCGAGAATTCATATCGAGCAGTCCATCGTTGGAAAGGTCTTGTTAAGTTGCGCCATGACCCCTCCAATCGTTGGTTCTTTTTCAACCAGGACCACTGGTATTTTCTGTTCAGCCAGGTCGAGCGCGGCGTTGATCCCAGCAACCCCTCCGCCTATGACCATCGCTTTTTTTGTGACTGGGACACTGATCATGTCCAATGGCGTAAGCAGGGCTGCCTTGGCGATCGCCGCGGCTGTCAGGTCTTTCGCTTTTTCAAGCGCGCCTTCGCTGTTGTGACCGTGAGCCCATGTGCATTGTTCGCGGATGTTAGCCATTTCCATGAGGAAGGGGTTTAAGCCAGCTTCGGCGACACAGGCACGAAAAGTTGGTTCGTGCATGCGCACGGAACATGCGGAAACTACGACGCGATTGAGACCGTATTTCTTGATGTCTTCCTTGATCAGACGCTGCCCGCTATCGGCACAAGCATACAGGGTCTCGGTAGCGCGAACGACACCAGGCAGCTTACCGGCGAAATCCACCACTTCCGCTGGGGGGATTACGCCGGCAATATTGCTGCCGCAATGGCAGATGTAGACGCCAATGCGGGGTTCGTCTTCGGGCATGGCGCCAACATAATGGATTTCAGTTTCTTTTTCGTTCATTTTGGTTCTGCAGCTTTACTTGGGATATCCAAAGACTGGGCGACCAGCTTCTTTCTTGTCCGTTGTGCTCTCTGGTCAGCTGTAGTGAGCTTAAGGGCTTCTTTGGGACACCACTTTACACATTGGGGACCATCTGGCTCGTCCTTGCACTGGTCGCAAATTTCTGCCAAAGTCGTGGCGGGATTGATCGAAATCGCGCCGAAATCACAGGCTTCAATACACCAGGCGCAGCCGTCACATTTGGTTGGACTAATATCGATTAGCCCAGTAAGCGGATCCTGGGTCAGCGCGTCGCGCGGACAAACGATCACGCAAGGGGCGTTTTCGCAGGTACGGCAGGCGATGGCGGTGATGAGCACTTCATCGACGCGCACGGTCCGAATTCGGCTGCGATAACTGTTGTATTCACCGGTTTTGGTGAAAGAGCAGATGTATTCACAGAGTTGGCAACCTACGCAGAGGTTGGGGTCACATTCAATATAAGCGAATTTTGAGCTACTGGTAATTGACATTTTGTCCTCCTTAAACCCCGATTTCCTCGGCAACATCGGGCATCCCGAGCTTGATCAACAGTTCTTTGGGTATCAAACCATCTTCCGTCCAACCCTTGGCTTCGTAATAGAGTTTTTTCATGTATTCAAGTTCTTCATCGGTCACAACAACACCAGCGCTGGGGCCATGAGTGAATGGATCATGCTTCCAGCGCCAGGGCAGATGATCATCTTCCTGGGTCCAGCCCTCACGGATGTTGAAAGCTTTTTTGATGGTATGCGCGCGGATGCCGATCAGGTCTACCGCGTCATAATCAAAATCCCAACCCGTTGTGGCGTTGATCAAATTGGCGATCGCGGGCCAGGCTCCGGCTCGGTCAGCCTTGCCAGTGAAACTGCGGCGAATGAACTTGCACAAGGGAAGTGTGTCATAAACAGCGGCGTATTCCTCTGTGTCAGCGGCAACTTTACCGCGGGTGTCATCAACGGTGAAACGGTTGGTCTCGCCTTTCATGTCGGGGTCATAGGCTGCAGAGCGGTTATGGCAGCCGCCGCGGGTACCAACCGCCAAACCAGCTGCAAAGGTCTTCAGGCTGCGGGCATCATAGCCAGCGGGTTCGAGACCCTTCACGTGCATTGCCCATTTGTAACTTTCGGAACCCTTTTCTTTATCGATTGTCTCACTGGCGATCTTAACACCTTCTGACAATAAGGCGCCGATGCCTTCACGGTCGCGGATCATTTCAGCTAATTTGACAGCGGAATCACCCTCACCAAAACGCAGGGAGAAGCCATCAGGATGTGAGGGACTGGCAAAGTCGGAATCGGTTAGAACTCCACGCTCATAACATTCCATGGCGTAACCGATAGAGACCCCCATGCTGATGCTGTCCATGCCGTCCTGGTCAGAGATCGTGACAAGCTTGATGGCGGCGCGCATGTCTGAGATGCCGAGGTTGGAGCTGTTGGCGAAAAGGCTTTCATACTCAACACCTGTCATCGCGCCAGCAAACGGTCCTGTTTTGACTATGGACATTTGTTCGCAGGCTATGGGGCATTGGGCGCAGGCGATAACTTTGACCTTGTGATGTTTGTCGAGATATTCGCCGCTGACAAGTTCGGCGTGTTCAAAAACGCCTTCCTGGAAGTTGCGTGTAGGCAGAATACCCATTTTATTGGTGTTCAAAAGACCAGTTGCGGTACCATAAACACGATATTTTTCAGTGTCTTTGCCCTGAGCAGATTTGGAAATATCAAAGGAGAGTTTATTAAGTGTTTTGGGGTCGTAAACTTTCACGCCTTTGGTACCGCGAACGGAAAGGGCTTTTAGCTTTTTGCTGCCCCAAACCGCGCCATGACCCGTTCTGCCTGCCTGGCGACCGTCATTGGTCACGTTGGCATAACGCACCATGTTTTCACCGCAAGGGCCGATGGTGCAGGAACGGATCTGATCATCACCAAGTTTGTCACGAATGGCTTCTTCAGTATCGAAAGTTCCCTTACCCATCAGGTAGCTGGCATCATTGAATTGTACGCGGTCATCGTCAATGAAAACCTGAGTCCACTGGTCGCATTTATTGTGGAGAACAACGCCATCCCAGCCAGCACGTTTTAGCGCGATGGAGAACCAACTACCGGTAAGGCTGTCTCCAACAAAGCCTGTTTGAGGTGATTTTGAGGCAAGACCGAATTTACCGCCTACGGGGACTGGTGTGCCTGTAAAAATGCCATTGGCGATGCAAATCGGGTTGCCGTCATCGTAGGGGTCACAACCTGGAACGATATTTTCCCATAATAATCGGGAAGCCATCGAGACGCCCCCAATCCAGAGCTTGTACCACTCTTCTGGTTTCAACTCGACCCAGCTTTTCTTAGTCTTTAGATCAATGTGTAAGATTTTTCCACTGTATCCGTACATAATATCTCCTGTCTGGACATGGATTTTGATGAAAACATTGCGAAATTTTGAAGACCAACGCCATTTTTTTGTTGATCGAAATCCCAAATGGAGATCTTCCTTATTCGCAATTAAAAGTATACCCTAAGGACTGAAAAAGGGTGTGATTTTAGCAAATGGAATGTGTAGGAGATTCGATGGTTTATTGCTTTATTCAGGTCTTTTCTTACTCAAAGATTGAGGTGTTTTTGATAATGACAAAGTATAAACAAATAAACTCTTTTTGATTCTTTAAGTTTGAATTGCGATGGCTAACTCAATTTAAATAAATTGGCGGAAAAATTTTTTTCCGCCATCGATATGTTGTAAAGATGGAAATGTTTCTAAAAATGGGAACTCTTTTCCCTGAGAGATCTTTATCAATCAGGTCTGATTAGCCTTTCTTGTCGGTAATACCTCGATCAACAGTTGAAAGTGTTTTTATTTGTTCGTTTGTGAGATGGTTGATCTGATGCAGCAGGTGTTCCGGGTTGTCAAAACTCAACGGCGGTTCCTGGCTGCCAAGCCCCTGCAGGGTGCCGCGCATGGTATCCGGTTGATCGGTATCCACAAAGAGGCGCAGGATGACGGTCACGACGGTTCGCATGTCTTTTTATATCCAGGTTGGCTGACGGAAGACTGACATAATTACCTCAACTCAGCGCACAATCAATGGTAGGTAAATTGAATTGTCCGGGCAAGGGGGTGTTTCAACTGGAAAGAAATAGGCGGCACCCTGTTTCTGATTGTCGCCAATAGTGGCAAAAGGCGCGCCAATCAGGGCAATAGACCCATCGTATGAGAGCGTCACCGCAAGACCGAAACCGTAAGGATAAGGATCCTCATCCGTCTGCAGATGCGTCCCTTCAAGCCAGGTGTTCCCGCAGCGTCTGAAGGTGTAGCCATCTTCAAGCAGGGCAGTGCGGCCATCAGCTGAAATCGCGATATCGTCGCCAAATGAGAGGGGCACATCTGGTATAGTCAGGAGGGTCTGTTGGGTCCAGGTATCGCCAGAAGAAGTAAATACGACCGCCCCGGTTCCATCAGCGCCAACGAGCGCGGTTCGACCATCAGCAGACAGAGCCAGGGATGCGCCAAACCAACTGTACTCATCGCCGTTGACATCAGTCAGGCGGGTCTGCTGGCTCCAGACAGCACCAGCGCGGGTAAAAATGTAAGCCGCGCCATGGCGTGTATTTCCATTAACAACTTTAAAATCGGCACCAATCAAAGCTATATTCCCATCCGATGAGAGGGCAACAGCACGTCCAAATAAATCTTCAGTGGCACCGTCGCTACTGATAAGATGAGCCTGTTCGGTCCAAACGCTTCCGTTGCGCTGATAGACATATGCCGAGCCCTGTTGTATGTTCTCGCCGACATCGTCAGCGTAGGCGCCAATCAGGGCGGTATCGCCGCTGTCTGAAAGCGCCACCGAGACGCCGAAGTGATCGCCCACCTGGCAATCGGAAGCGGTGAGCATAGTCTGCTGGCTCCAGACACCCTCACTGCGGGTGAAAACAAAAGCGGCTCCGGGAACCTCAGTGTCCGGTGGGCCAAAGTCGCCCTGGGCGCCAACCAGTGCTGTATTGCCATTCGCAGAAAGTGCGACCGAAAATCCAAACACGTCAGAATCGGGCATGGACGGGGTGGGCAGTTTTTGCTGCAGCGCCCAGGTACCGGCATTATTGATGAAAACGTATACCGCGCCAGGGCCAATGGGAAAGGTGCTGCCAAACTCGGTATAGTAAGTGCCGACGATAGCAGTGTTGCCATCGTCTGAAATGGCAGCGGAATAACCAAAGCCATCTTTTGGAGTGCCATCCGGTGCTACGACCTTTTGCCAGTTGGATGCATCCAGCCATTCGGTCGAATTGTTAGACGAGTCATCCCGGGGAAAGCTGCCTGCTCGGACAGACGCCTGGTTCAGGCATAAGGACATGACCAGCCCGAGGAGTACAGTTAGATAAAGGACTGTGCGAGATTTTTGATATCGAAACATGATAATCCTCCTAAATAAATTGAATGTTGCTGCCATCAATCAAACCGTGCGAACAAAATTACCTGATCGATTCAGTCTGTGGGACAGCAGGGAACAGATTGTTAATTCTTTATACCAACCGCCACTGACAAAAGACTGACAAAAAAGGGAAATGACTAACGATTTAACAGAGAACGATAAAGTACTTGCAATTCAGGTTGTGGTTCCACCCCCAGATCAGTTTGAAGTGTCTTCTCCAGAGTTCGGTAAAGGCGCAGTGCCCCGGCGCTATCCCCCAGCCCAATGCAAGCCTGCATACCCAGCAAAACCGCCTGTTCCTGCCAAGGTTCAACAGACAAAAGCTTTCGGCATGCATCCAGCGCTGGCTGAAATTGTTTTTCAGAAAGCCAGAAACGGGCTTTTGCCAGCAAGGCGCGTTGGTAATCCTGAGCCAGCCAACGGCGGTGGGCTTCAGCCCAGTCAGCATAGCGGTATTCTGGTAAAAACTCACCCGGGTAGCTTGCCAGAGCGGCATCCCAATCAGCCCGACGGATATGGCACAGAAAAGTTTCATAATCCACATGCGAATCTGGCGGCAACACCAGGGCGATGCTGCCATCATCCACCCACAGATAACGGGAGGAAAATTTTTCAGGAAGGTCGGGTTCCAACGCCCGGCGCAGGGAGGAGGTGGTCTGATGCAGGAGGGTCTGGGCAGCGGTAAATTCTTTGTCGGGCCATAAAGTGTCAATTATCTGATCAATTAGAAGGAAGCGCCCGGGTCTGATCAGAAGCAGCCCCAGAAGTTCCCCGGCGCGACGCTGACGCAAGGCCCGGGGATCGATCGAACGCCCTCCTGCCTTCAGGTGCCAACCGCCCAAAGTGGTGATCTCCAACGGCGGCGGTGGCACACGTTGGAGATGCTTAAGCAGACTGTTGCTGGCGGCAGCGACTGATTTATCCTGGCTTTTTAATCCTTTGACGATCAAGGGTAAGGTAAGTGCACGTTCCCGATCAACTAGGAATACATAGCCACCTTGGGTCAATCGAGCCGCTGCCTCCTGCCAGGCGATGGGGGCATGGGGATGATTTTGCTGGTTAAGCAGGGCTGCCAGGAGCAGGGACGCAATCGCCAGATCAAAGTCCAGATGCTGGGAGGTGAGCAGGATGATGGCTGAGCGCAGATCAGTTTCGGCAGTGATCAGGTCTCCCAAACCCCAAGCGGCACGGCTGCGCTCAATTAACGCCTCAGCCTGCAAATGCAGGTAGCCACTGCGCTGGACGATGGTCAGGGCTTCGTTGGCCCAGGCATGGGCGGTGGGGAAATCATTCAGGGTACGGTGAAGACGACTGAGACCCAGGCGGGCAATGAATAGATTTTCTGAAATTCCGTTGGCTTCAGCAATGGACAGCGTGCGACCAAACAAGGTGCGCGCGGATTCCACATCGCCCGCTTCAAGCGCCAGGTTGGCCTGGAGATAGTGCCAGTACCCATCCCCCAGCGATCCAGGAGCGACTGCCTCCCTCAATTTGTTCAGCGCCTCGCGTGCCAGAGCAGTTTGCCCCGTCACCCAGTGCACATAGCTCATGGTCAACAGCGGCCCCCAGGCTTGATCGGACTGATCACGGGTCTGGAGGATATTTAATGCTTCTTCATCCATTGACAACGCCAAAGCAAACTTGCCCCGTGGCATATAGACCATGCAGGAAAGCATATGTAAGCCCCGTACCAAGGCACGGTCATAACCGATCTGACGGCTCAAATCAACTGCTTGCCAGGTAAATGTCTCCAGAGCTGGCAAATCATCAGTTTCACCAGCACAAATGCCCAGATTCAGCAAGGCATCCACGCGGGCTGGTGACTCAGAACCAACCAGGTTAAGGATCTGCTGGCAGAACTGGCGAGCCTGGGGGTATTGGCCCAAACGAATGTGGGCATAAGCCAGGGCATTAAGTGCCTTAGCCTCGCTTTCAACGTCTGCTTGAGACTTGGCAAGCTTAGCGGCTTGTGCGGCGCATTGAATCGCGGCTGCTATCTCACCGCAGCGCTCTAGGGAGCGGCTTTCTTCAATCAGGCGGGAGATTTCTGCTGATGCAGCCACTTTGAGGCTCTAAACGCTTAAACTACAAAAAGGAGGAAGCGCATTCCTTAAATAACGATGCGGAAATAGACATTAATGGGATCCTCCTGGCCTCCCGGTTTTGGTTAAAATTATGGCGGTTTGCAACCTTAATTATATGACAACTGCGATAGCCCGTCTATAAACTTTTGTACCAATCTCCTTAAAATTCCTTTTCAATTACTTTCTTTATCCCTCCCAATGTCCATAAATTCTCGCATTATTGGTTGATTATGCTCTTTTTCATTTTATTGATTCTTTTTAAACAAAATTGCGAAATAATGTTTCGCAATTTTGTTTATAGAAATTGAAAATTTAGAGCTGTGAGAGTAACTTCACCAGACTCTCTTTTGCGTCTCCGGCTATCAGGATTGCTTTTTGAGGATCAGCGGTGTAAAGGGGATTGTCCACGCCGGCATAACCAGGTTTGTCATCGAAGTTGAGGAAGATAATATGTTTTGCTTCTTCAACATCAAGGATGGGCATGCCGTAGATTGGGGTGCCTTCGGCTGATTTGGCGGCAGGATTGACAACGTCGTTCGCGCCGATGACCAGCACGACATCGGTCTGAGCGAATTCGGGGTTGATGTCGTCCATCTCGCGCAATTTGTCATAGGGCACATCAGCCTCCGCCAACAGGACGTTCATATGCCCCGGCATACGGCCTGCAACCGGATGGATGGCGAAATCAACGACTTTGCTCATCGATTCCAGGCGGTCAGCGGTTTGTTTGACCAGGCTTTGAGCCTGTGAGAGCGCCATACCGTAACCGGGCACGATGATCACTTTTTGGGCTTCTTTTAGCCATTCAGCCGGTTCGATCTGACTCGGCGCGCTTGTCGCTTCCTCATCACTTTGTTGTATGCCAGCCAGTAACTTGTTCAGACTCTCCTTGGCATCGCCTGCCAGGAGAACGGCTTTATCAGGATCCGCGCTGTAGAGGGGATTGTCCACGCCGGCATAGCCCGGTTTGTCGTCGAAATTGAGGAAGATGATATGTTTGGCCTCTTCAACATCAAGGATGGGCATGCCGTAGATCGGGGTGCCTTCAGCTGATTTGGCAGCTGGATTGACGACATCGTTCGCGCCAATGACCAGGACGACATCGGTTTGGGCGAATTCAGGATTGATATCGTCCATCTCGCGCAGTTGGTCGTAAGGCACGTCAGCTTCTGCCAACAAGACGTTCATATGCCCAGGCATGCGCCCTGCGACCGGGTGAATGGCAAAGTCGACGACCTTGCCCATCGATTCTAACAAGTCCGCGGTCTGTTTAACCAGTGTTTGAGCCTGGGAAAGCGCCATACCATAGCCAGGGACGATGATCACTTTATCTGCCGATCTGAGCCATCCGACAGGCGCGTTTTTCTCTGCGGATTGTGTGGCTTTTGGTTCCTCTTCGGTCTTTTGAAGGTCAGCCAATAGTTGGCTAAGGGTGGATTTCGCGTCGCCAGCTATAAGAACAGCTTTCTGAGGATCAGCGGAATAGAGGGGATTGTCGACGCCTGCATAGCCAGGCTTGTCATCAAAGTTGAGGAAGATGACGTGTTTGGCTTCCTCGACATCAAGGATGGGCATACCATAGATAGGAGTGCCTTCGGCTGATTTTGCAGCCGGGTTGACAACATCATTCGCGCCAATGACCAAAACGACATCGGTCTGAGCGAATTCAGGATTGATATCGTCCATCTCGTGCAATTTGTCGTAAGGCACATCAGCTTCTGCCAACAGGACGTTCATGTGGCCGGGCATGCGACCCGCGACCGGATGGATGGCGAAGTCAACGACTTTGCCCATCGATTCCAAAAGATCAGCTGTTTGTTTAACAAGGGTTTGCGCCTGAGAGAGAGCCATGCCATAACCAGGCACAATGATGACCTTTTCTGCTTTTTTCAACCAATCAGCCGGGCTTTCTTTTGCGGTTGCTGCTTTGACAGCTTCAGCCTTTGGAGCGCTGGCTGCTGGTGCTTTCTTCGCGGGTGCGGAAACCGAGGTTTTACCAAGCAGAATATCGAGCAAATGGCGGTTCATCGACTTGCACATGATCTGGGTCAGGAGCAGACCAGAGGCACCGACAATTCCGCCAACTGCGACAAGGAGAATGTCCTGAATTGCCATGCCAGCTATCGAACCAGCCACACCAGAGAGCGAATTGAGCAGCGAGATCGTGATAGGCATGTCAGCGCCACCGACCCTGATCGCGAAGATCACCCCAAAGGCAAGGCTAAACAAACTTGCGAGAACGATCAATAAAAACTGAGCGCCTGATCCCTGGAAAAAGGGCAAGGCAAAGAGGGGAACCGTTACCAGCGATAGAATCAGGGTGAGAATGGTCCAAAGCTGGTGGGAGGGCAGAACAATGGGACGCTGCGGGAAGACTTTGTGTAGTTTTCCAGCCGCGACAAGGCTACCAGAAAGGGTAAGACCGCCAACCACGATCGCCAGACCAGCTGTGATCAGGGAAAAGGCGTCAGTGTCATTACCGTTTATCACGGTAAGGATCCCTGCGATCATTGAAGCCGCACCACCAAAGCCGTTCAGCAAGCCAACGAGTTGGGGCATCTGGATCATTTTTACTTTTGTGGCAACAATCGCTCCAATAGCAGTACCTATCAACATAGCGATCCAGAGTTCAATCTCAGTAAATATCTTGTAATACCAGAGGGTCAGGATGATCGCCAGGAACATGGTAACCGAGCCGATCAGATTGCCTGTAACGGCTCTTTTGACCTTACTCATCAAGGAAATACCAAGCAAGACCGCCAATGTCAGGATCACTGCCAAAACTGTATAGATCAGTTTGTTGGGAACGGCACTTTGCAGTTGTAAACTGGTGAGAATATTGAATAATGTCATGGCTACTTATCCTTATCGCTATGGAACATAGAGAGCATACGGTGAGTGACACCAAAACCGCCAACAACGTTCACCATCGCAAGGATAATCGCAAGCAATCCAAGCAATTTGCTACCAAATCCAACTGCCAGGGCGGTTACCACCAGACAACCCAGGACTGTAATACCGGAGAATGCGTTCATACCGGACATCAGCGGGGTGTGCAGCATACTTGGGACGCGATTAATGATCTTATAGCCAACCAGAGCTGCCACAAAAAAGACTACAACAAGAATAAGTTGAGTTAAATTCACCAAACCTCCTTAAATGAACCAAGTGGAGGCTTTCAGAGCCTCCACTTTTTAGTTTTAATAAAGAAATTACTGATGAAGCGCAAAAGCTTCAAGCGTTCCCTGATGGACGACTTTGCCGCCATGTGTGGTGAGGGCTTCTTTGATGATGTCATCGTCCAGGTTCAGTTTGACTTCGCCATCTTTGACCAGGTATTTGACCAGATTGAGCACATTTTGTGAGAACATCCAGGTCGAGCTGGTTGGTAGCATACCGGGGATATTCTTGATGCCGATGATCGTGACACCGTGTTTCTCTTCGATCTTTCCTGGAGGAGTGATTTCGCAGTTGCCGCCCTGGTCGATGGAGATATCGACGATAACGGAACCGGGTTTCATGTTTTTGACCATTTCTTCGGTGATCAGGATCGGGGCTTCTTTGCCGGGAACCAGCGCTGAGAGGAAGATAATGTCCTTGTCTTTGATTGCTTCAGCCAAAACGGCACGTTCTTTTGCCAGGTTTTCAGGTGAAAGGGCTAAGGCGTAGCCGCCATCACCGATTGCGTCTTCTGGGGCGATGCCGAGATCGAGGACCTTGGCACCCAGGGACATGGCTTGTTCGGCTGCATCGGGGCGAATGTCAGCCGCGTGGACGATGGCACCGAGACGTTTGATGGTCGCGATCGCCTGGAGCCCACCGACGCCGGCACCAACGACCAGTGCCTGGATGGGTTTGATCATGCCAACGGCAGTTGCCATCATCGGCATGAAAACGGGCAGGTGATTGGCTGCCATCAGCGAGCCTTTGTAACCGGCGCAGGTGCTCATGGAGGTGAGGGCGTCCATGGACTGAGCGCGGGAGATCCTGGGGATGCAGTCGAGGGTGATGCTGGTAACACCACGAGCGGCAAGGTTTTTGACCATCGCATGGTTGGCTGGAGCGGCAGGGTGGATGAAGGTGATGAGGTACTGACCTTCATGCATCATGTCTGCTTCATGTTTGTTGAGATCGTTGTTGAATTGAGGTTCCTTGACCTTGAGGATCATGTCAGCTCGTTCGAAGATCTCAGCAGGATTTTCGACTAATTCCGCGCCAGCAGCTATGTATTCGGGATCGTGGAAATAAGCGCCTTCGCCTGCGTCTTTCTGAACTAGAACTGTCAGACCCATATCACGCATGGCTTTCACCGTTTCGGGTGTGGCAGAAACTCGCCTCTCTCCGGGCATAATTTCTTTTGGTACACCAATAATCATTGCTTCCTCCAATATTAGATAAGTTTGTATTAAATCTAACATATCTATGAAGTTATGACCAGTAAATAGGGGAAAATTAATAAGACTGATTCATCTAATGCGACAGTAAAATACGATAGCATATGAGTGTTTTTGATGATCAATATTTTTAGCCTACGGATCAGAATGACAGAAGATAGATATTGTAATTTTAGGGAAAAGCCGGATTGAAAGGAGCAATCCGGCCTACGGGTTTCTATGATAGTGATTCTTACCGTGAAGTGCTAATTTTTATCATCTCGCCGTTTTGGTCAAAGGTCATGCGGGCGAAGTGTTTGTGGCTCATTGACTTATATTCATACTGCTTCTTCAGGGTCACAACATAACGCTGGCTGGCTTTGAGCAGGTCAAATTGCCTGCGGTGCTCCTCGATCTTGTCCGGGTCAAGCGTGAAATTGCTCAACTGTGGGTTGATCGCGACGGTCGCGTCGTCCAGACCAGGCAAGTAGTTTTTAATAACCGACTTGATCTTTCCAAGGATCTCAGTGGGCATTTCATCGGCGGCGACGACGAGTTCTTCCGGTGAATCGCTGATGGTCTTGAGTTCCGGGCTTATGGTCGGGCGGATGGCAGGCTTGGTGACCTCTTTGATGTTCTTCGCGGTCGCCAGGGGGTCGCCATAAAGGACAAAGGAAAGGATCGTCTTTTGGTCTTCGCCATCGAGGTAGCCCTGGTCGCTGGTCATTTTCTTTGCCAGTGCCAGTTTCGCCTGCATCAAGGCATAGCCAGCTGACTGATCGTTCATGACCAGTTTCCAGAAATGCCAGGCAAGCAGATCAGCGGCGATCAGCGGTCTGCTAACGGAACCGTAAGCGATACAGGTGGATCCTACAAAAGCACGGGTGCCGCTGGCAAGGAAATTGAGAGCGATGGACTCGCTCGCCATCTTATTGAGGATATTCGCGCCATAACAGGCTTCACTTAAGACCAGCGCGGGCGCGGAACTGACGGAATTGAAGTTTTCCGGAAGCATCGCGATCGGATATTCTGGGCCGGGTTCGCGTTTGGTGAGATCTTTTTGACCGTACCATTCAGCGGAATCTTTCAGCCCATGCAGGTTGAAGTAGGCATACTTGGGGTTACTTATCTGTCCTGTCAGGAGGTTCGCATCAGTCGTGGGAGGTGAGGTCTTCAATCTGTTTGGATCATCTATCACCGAGAAAACTAGAGAGGATGGGGATTTCCAAACCTCGGCGGTGCAAGCCAGATTATTCGGTTTCTGGAAGCGCGAAGTGAATAGAGAGAGTTGCTGGTTGAGACTATCAATCAGACGGGCAAGGAAGCTGCTGTCCAGGGATTTCTTTGTTTTGACCTTGACGTCGTATTCATTGTTGAGGAAACGCAATTGTTCCAGCAGGTAACCAGCGTCATTTCCTTTTTCGTCTGGCAGACGACCGACGGGCCACTGTTGAATAAAGTAATTCTCGTCAATGGTGGCGTAAGGGTTGTCAGATGGCACATTCAAATCGCTGTCGTCGGTAGGATTGGGCAAAAGGTGGAAGGGAACAATATCGTCGCCACCAATGATGAGGAGAGCGCCGATCATTTCTCCTCTGGAAGCCAGGACTTTATCGAGATCAACGAGCGAGAGCTTGAGTTTCCAGGCGTCGGCTGTGCTGATCGGTGTAAGTCCGAATTCCTGGGTGCTCTTAGCGTCATCCGGGACGAAAACGCAGCTGTTCCAACCCGGCAGGCTAACGATCTTGAGCGCAAGGTCGCGCATGGCGTCAATGACAATGCTGGCAGTGTTTTCACCATATTTTTGGGTTAGATTTGTGCGGGAGGTCAGAATGACGTAGCAGGGGAAACGTCCATCGGTGTGGATCAGTTCAGCCTTATTGATCTTGTTGGCAATGGTCGCGAAATCGCTTTGGATCTCCTCGATAGCTTTGATCGCCGCGAGGGTTTGCGCGTCCTGCGGTTCATAAGGGCTCTTGCCAACAACTGGTGGTTCTTCGCGATGTTCCACGCCAATTTCCTCTGTAGGAGGAGGGGTGGAAATGTCCTGTAAGAAGAAAGAACCTGTTGGGACTTCAGAATAGTCGATGGGGATCCGCTGGCTGATCTCAGAATCCTCTTCAAACATGAAGGAGCTGATCTCGTTTGCCAGCGTGGGCTCATCGTCCAATATCTGGTCGATCTGCTCTTTTGACGCGCCGATCTCAGGAGCTTTAGTGCTGAGGAATTCTGTCTGTGAAAGCACATTGAGACCCAATTCAGCGGCAATCGTGGAAGGAACAGGCAGATCCATGTAAACCTTGAGGTCTTCGGGCCAAAGCGGTTTAAAGCTGTGGTTTGGTCCCAGAAGACGATTTACGACCTGACCGCTGGAGTCGTGCGCCGCGCTCCAGTGCAGCTTCTCGACACCATGAGCATCATCACCGTGCTGCAGGTCAGCGATGGCGGATAAGATCTTGATCTGGACACAATTAGGCCATCGGGCGGAGTATATGTCGCTTAATGTTTTCAGGAGGGTATAGTTTCGGTTCTCATTGATAACGCGCATGTGGAAAATGGCTGGCAGGGCAACCTTTGGGTTGTGTGCCAGGGATTCCATGACAGCTTTTTCTGCATTGGTGAGATCGCCAGTTTCGTAAGCGTTTCGGGCTGTGATGAGCGCGGGCAGCCAATTGGCAAGAATGGCGGAAGATGAACTTCCTCTGCTCAGATATGCTTTACAGGCGGCAACGTCACTATCACTATGACCGAGGAGGTGATCCAACAAATTGCTTGCTTCAACAAATTCAGGATCGTATCCAAGGATCTTCTCGAGGTTGGTCACTGCCATCTCGGTGTCGCCTAACTCAGCCAGTACCTGCGCGTAGATAAAGTTGACCAAAAGGTCTCCAGGATAGCTGGCTAACCAGATCAGGGCTGCCTGGCGGGCGAATTGAAATTCGCGACTGAGTAAAGCGGTTTGAAGCAGGGTCAGGAATTTGCCTCTGCGGACGATTAGGATTTCATCATTTTTCTTTGTGGAATAGGGTCTCATTTACGTTTCGGTGCCTCCTGGAGGTTGTTTACCAGGTTTAAAGCTACGACAGCAGCGAGCTGACGACGTATGCTTTGGTCGGATGGGGAAAGTTGGGCTGCCTGGCGCAGCATAAATTCGGCATTTTTGTAGTCACGGCTCTCTTTATAAGCCGCGGACGCCTGTATGTAAGGTCGCGGGTCTTTTTCGACCATTTCGATTGCTTTATGGTAGATCTTGATCGCGTTGGTCACTTCGCGACGGTCCTGATAGCTTTGACCCATTTCAAGATAGGCATCCATCTGGCTGGGGTCATTTTTGATTGCCTGACTGAGATGGGCAATCGCCTGATCCAGCTGCCCTTTTTGCCTGGCGATCATTCCAAGATAGATCAGGGTTTCAGGTTTGCTCTCATCGATCGCAAGGCTGTTTTCAAGATTCGACTGGGCTTTATCAAGCAAGCCTGCTTCGATCTGATAACTGGCAAGTTTGTTAAGCACTTCGGGATCGTCAGGGTTCGTGTCAGCCAGTTCTTGCGCTGCCTGAAGCGCTTTGGTCGGTTTTGTTTGTGCTATGATCTCAATCTCCAATAGATCGAAGGGTATCGGGTCTTTGACCAGGTTTCTTGCCTTTTGAATCGTATTCATAGCCTCTTTGATCTTACCAGATTGCATTTCCGCGCTGGCGACCAGTAAGAGGGCTTTTTCGTTGCCGGGATGGTTCAACAAGACCTGATCTGCAAGGTGGATCGCCTGCTCAAACTCCAAGCGAGCCAGATGAGACTGCGCGATCGAAGTTTGATAGACCGGGTTGTCGGGTTCGAGTTGATGCGCTTTTTGCCAGCACTGGATCGCGATGGGGTGTTCCCCAAGCTTCTGGTTAATTTTGGCTAGAGAATCGAGAGCTTCAGGGTTTTCCGGGAAAAGATCGGAAGCTTTTCCGAAGTAGTCTTTAGCCGCGTGGTAATCTTTTTCCAGTAATTTGACATCACCAAGCAGTTGCCAGTAGTGGGCAGACTTTGGCGCGATCTGCAAAGCCTCTTCCAGGTGCGAGGCTGCCAGGGGGTAATTCTTCGCGTCCTGGTACATGTTCGAGGCGAAGGCGTGCCATTCAGGTTCATCGGGCCAGATGGAAAGCGCGGCTTCGATAGCCTCGATCGCCTTTTCAGGATCATTCCTCAAAGCGAAGGCTTTGATCGCGTGCAGAATGGGATTCTTCGGATCTTTTTCCAGCAATTGGTCAGCAATTTTGGCGCTCTCATTCAATTCGTTATGAAGATCCAGAATGGCTTTTTGTTCCAGCACCTCAGGCTGACTGCCAAAGGCGGACATGATCTCAGCGATCTGGTCGCGATTGACCAATACGGATAGAACGCCCGCGGCTTGATGGGAGTTTAAGACATATTCTCCCAAAGACTGGTTGTCATTCCAATGACCGCCGAAGATAGCCTGACCGACTTTGAGCACAGGCAGGAGGCTGGACGGGGGCAGATAGCGGCCAGCCAGGGCGATCTGATCTTCCAGCATTTCCACAGCATTTTCTGTTGTAAACAGCTCGGGAGCGTGTTTTGTAATATGCAAAAGCATCGCGTTGTTGTGCTGGCGGTGGTTATCGCTCAGATAGGCTACCAACAAGCGATTGGCTGCAGGGTTGATGCGGACGGTCTGGAGCGCCTGCCGGATCGATTCGTTAGCCAACTGCCAATCCTGAGCCTGCCAGGCTGCCAGGAAGGTCATCAGGCTTGACCAAACCTTGTCAAATAGTCTGCTGATCGTGCTGGCGGAGCCTTCATTTTCAGCAACATTTTTGCGAAGATAGTTCAGAGTTTGTTCACAGCTCTCCTTGTCGCCTTGTTGAAATTGCAGGTAGGCGGCTGTGGCTTGCTGGAAAAGGGATGGTGGACATTTCGAAATAAAATGTTCACAGAGCATGCTAAGCTTTTGCAGGTCCTGATTGATAGCCGCGTCAAGAGCCAGGATTTGAACAATACCCTGGCTGCTTTCGCTGGAATCTGATTCGGGGTTGAGGTAATCGAGCGCGGATTCCAGTTTTTGGTTGTTCTGCAGGCTCAGGGCAAGCCCTGCTTGCAGCAGGATTGTTCGGCGGCAGTTCGGATCTTCTTTTTGTGCCTGATCAGCATGTTTCTGAGCCGCGAGCAGATCGCCCGTAACGCGTTCAATTTGGGCGAGGCGATAATAGAAGCCTGACTTGTTGTATGGAGCAAAGTCCTGATTAGCTTTTTCAAAACTTTGGCTGCTAAAACAGTCTTCGTCTGACGAAAACTCAACTTTTTGCAAAAATTCACTTAGGTTTTCAAGCGCAGGGATGAATTCCCGATTTGCGACCTGGACGTCACTCAACAGGATCGGATAGCAGGGGTGGCTTCCGATACTTTCCTCAAGCTTGAGTACCAATTGATGAGCCGCGTCAGCATTATCAAGGCGCAGGATGGAATAGACCAGGTCCTTGGTTTCTTCAAAATCCGGATCGGGATTGATTGAAATTGCTTTCAGAATAACGGAGGATGCCTCGTCGGTTTCATTGAGGGTCAGGTACAGATTGGCAACGTCGATGTAATCTTTCGTGGTGACCGATTCAAGCGTGAGCATCTTGTTAAGCGTTGCTTTCGTTTCTTCGACGTCATCAATTGCCGCATAGGTGCGGGCGAGTGTTAGGTAGAGGCTTTCGTTATCGGGTCGCAGATGAATTGCGTCTTTCAAGACCTGGATGGTTTCCTTATGATTGTCCTCCTGATTCATAAAAGCACTGAACCAAAGAATATTATCGACATCGCTCGGCGCAATTTGCAAAGCGGAGCGAGCGGTATTGAATGCTTCATCGTTGAGGTTTGCTTCCAGATAAGTCTTAGCCAAAATATGGCGCGTCTCGAGATCATCGGGATTGACCAGCATGGCTTCCTGCAGAGAGGCTAAGGCGATATCGATCATTCCGATCTTTTCCGCAGTTTTGCCGATCTGGAAATGCAGATGATGATAAGAGGCTGGCATTTTTGCCCGTGGGTCATCAAGAAGCTTCAGATAGCCAGCGTAAGCCTCTTCGTTATGACCGTTGGCAGCCAACAGATCGGTTTGTAAGATGGCGTGTTGAAAATCATCCTCTGTATGCAGATCCTGTGTCTGAATTGTCTCAAGCAAGAACGATAATTCTTCCTGATTGCTTTCTGGATGCTTTTCATGCACTCGCAAAAGCGTGTTGGCGTAGGCAGTGAGTGCGTCTTCGCGTTTGAGGGAGTGCCAGGCGAATTTGAGCATTTTTTGAGCTGTGCTTAGCTCCTGATTGGCAAAAGCGACTTTGCCAAGGCTCAGCGCCAGCTCGGGATCACTGGCATAGTCGTCTTCAAAAGACGACAGGACATCCCAGGCGTCATTCCCATAACCCTGTTTCAGCCAGGCTTCTGCCAGCATTCGCGCGGTTGTGACGTCCTGAGGATCAAGCTGATTTGCCTGTCGCAAAGCGGCGATCGCATCGGTGGTCTCGCCGTTATCAAAATAAAGTTTTCCGAGACTGGTCAGGATCTTGGGCTCATTTGGTAAGGCTGTTTTGGCTTTTCTTAAGGCGAGCAAGGCTTGTTCCCGATCATCTAATTCGATCCAGATGCGGGCAAGCGCCAACCAGCTGGTCGGTTTTTCGGGAGCGACCGCTGAAGCGCGTTCGAGCAATGCCATCGCTTCGGATCTGCGATTTGACGCGATCAGGGCGCGGCTAAGCAGCACCAGCGCCTCGCCATCAAGCTGGTCTTTTGCCAGATAATTTTCCGCGATCGGGATTGCCAGTTCGGGCTTGCCGGCCTTGATGGCAATTTCAGAATAATTCAAGAAGTCTTCACGCTCAACTTGGTTTTGTTCAAAGATCCTGTTCTCATAAACCTCAAGGGCTTTTTCATGTTGCTGGGTTTGTTGATAGAGTCGGGCAAGTTCGCGGTTATTGGCTTTATTATCGGGTTCAAACATTGCCAGCAAAGCGGATGAATCAATGGCGTCATCAAGATTTGCCAGTCTTTGGTCGATTTTGGCTGCCAGACGGATGATCTCGATGTCATTTGGCTTTTCTTTGAGCGCTTTACGGATAAAGTCAGAAGCGATGGTGTATTTCTTTTGAGAAAAAGCGTATTCAGCCGCTTTGTAATTATCACTTTCGTCAACATATCTTGTCGAAAGCGAAGGCAGGCTCTTGCGTCGGATCACGTTGTCGAGGACTTCGGTGACCGAATCGGTTTGTTCGCGCAGCTCCGGGTAGCGCAGGGCGAGCAAGGCAGTCGTGGCTTCGTCTGGATTTTGGTTGATCAGATCAAGCGCGAAATCAGGCTCGTTTAGTCTGAGCAGGAATTCGGCATATTCGCGACGATGAGAATCTTTCTCAGGTTCAAGTTCCAGAACCTGTTCCCAAAGCTTGCGCGCCTCTTCAGCGTTGATCGACTCAAACTCCAATGCCATTCGGCGCAATTGGAGTGCCTGATTGTGTCGGATGACGGCATAAGCTTTGTCCAATTCTTCTCTGGCAATGGCTGTTTTACCAGCATACTGGCTCAGCAAAGCGAGGTTTTGATGGTTTTCAATTGATCGTTCTGAAACTTGCGTTCTTTCCGAGCTTGATTGTCGGTTTTTATTGATCAAAAAGCTGGTAGCCAGAAGCTCTATAAAACCGGGATCAAACTTACCTCTTAGTTCACCCAAAACCTCAACCTGTAAGGAAAGGCTGGCTTTGTCAAGGCTTTTTGAGAGAAATTCGTATTGTTTCTTTTCGTCAATCGGCAGCGTAAGAAGAAAATCTACTATAAAAGCGGCAACTTCCTTATCCGAAAATGGCTGAGGGTTGAGAATGATTTCTTTGATCGCAAAGAAAGATTCTTCATGGATGAACGGCAAGGCTAAAAAGGCGGTTTTCCAGGAGGCTAAAGTGGTCTTACCTTCGCCTAAATACTGTGTCAGACCTTGCCAGGAGTTGTTTTTATTGTGATATTGGAGCAAAAGGAGGCTAAGACTGGCGGCGTCTTTTAGATTGGCTGGTTCCAGGCCCGTCAGGCGAATTGTATCGAGCACCTTATTGGCTTGTTCGAGAGCTTCCTCTGTGAAAAGTTGATCGGCTCTTTGAGCTTCCCAATCCTTGATCTCAGGATAACTTAGGACAAGTGAAAGCAAGCCAGGTTCCCATTTTTCAAGATCATCATTGGCGTGATCAAGCCAATCGTTTGGCAGATCGGTGTAGCCAAGCTCTTTCCAGAGGAGGGGATGATTGCGCCAGGCAGCAATAAGGCCGCGGATCACAGGCTGATCAAAACGCGCTTCCAATGCTTCCAGCAGTCTATCTAATGCCATTTTGTTCCTTTCCTCTGTTTATGGTAAGGGGGCGATAAAGGGTTTCAGAAAGAAATAAGTTGCTGCGAATAAGACCAGACTAAGAAAAACGAGGAAAATTCCGATGCCAGTGTTTGATTTTGACAGGTCGTTTAACGAGCTGATCAAGAGCGAGGCATTGCCAACCAAACCTGACACGCCGTCTGTTATCCCTTTATCGGCTAATTTCGTTGTCGAATCAGCGATCGCCTGAATATTTCTGCTCATGGCAGTTCTGGCAAGGATTATGATGCTTAAAATAAGGCTGCATAAACCCATAACAAACAAGACTATCGCAATGATTAAAACAATTTGATTTCCGCTATCAAACATAAGAACCTCCAATGAAAACCATTAGAGGTTAAGATGCAACTACTATGCCAAAGACAGTGGTTTTTAGCCTAGGCTGTGTTAGAAACTGTGATGTCGCGCGGCAGGTGACCGATATCAATAGCTGGTTCGTCACAGAGCAAAACTGCTCGTTCCATCGCGTTGCGAAGCTCCCGAATATTGCCGGGCCAATTGTAGTTGACAAGAGCTTCCATTGCTTTTGGCGTCACATCAAGAATATTCATGCCTAATTTTTGGTTAAAGAGTTGCAGGAAATAGCCAACCAAATCTGGGATATCTACTTTTCGTTCTGCCAGAGAAGGTAGATCCAGATCGACAACTTTAAGCCTGTAATAAAGATCTTCCCTGAATTCATGGTTAGCGATCATTTCTTTCAGATTTCTATTTGAGGCAGCGATGACCTGAACATCAACTGGAATCAGTGCTGAACCACCGACACGTCGGAAAGTGCGTTCTTCGAGGGCTCGGAGAAACTTTGCCTGGAGATCCATTGGCATGGAAGAAATTTCATCGAGAAACAAGACTCCGTCATCAGCTATTTCCATCAAACCATTGCGTTTATGGGTGGCACCGGTAAAAGCACCTGATTCGTGCCCAAAAAGTTCTGATTCAAACATTGTCGGTTGGATGGCAGGGCAGTTTACATCGATAAATGGCTTCCCCGCTCGGGGACCACTCTCATGGATGAAACGAGCCAAAACCTCTTTTCCGGTTCCTGTGGGACCCGTGATCAGTGTAGAGACTGAGGCTTCGGCAGCACGTCTGGCCAGCTCGATCACGTTTTTCATTTCCTGGGTCTTGCCGACAATAAATTTGTCAACACTTGCTTTTCCACGCAAATGATTGAGCTCTCGTCTCATGGAAACGACTTCTGCGGCACGTTTAACGCTCTTTTCGAGCTCAAGCAGGTCAAGCGGTTTTTCCATAAAATCCTGAGCACCATTTTTCATCGCCTCTACCGCCATGCTGACTTCACCGTGTGCGGTTACTATAATGACCTGGGGACGATGTGGAAGTCGGGCAGTTTCTGCCAAAAGATGCGGACCATAACCATCTGGAAGGCGAACATCCAGGATGATGATGTCGGTGCCATCCTTATTGATTATCTGCCTGGCATCCGCGAGGGTGCTGGCTTCAAGAACTTCATAACCTTTTGTACGCAAAAATTCGGAAACAACCATGCGTGCTGTTTCTTCATCGTCAACAACTAAAATTGATGCTGCCATTTAATCCTCTTTCCACAAAGGGAGTAAGACATGGAACATACTTCCTCCCGGAAAACTTTCTACAAACATGCTACCTTCATGGGCGGTAACAATTCGGTTAGTAATTGCCAGCCCCAAACCTGTACCACTGGCTTTTGTTGTCAGGAAGGGCTCGAAAATGCGTTCAATGACATCCTCCGGTATCCCTGGGCCTGAATCCGCTATGATTATCTCACATTGTGGAGGTATTGTCTGTGGATCTGCTAGGTTTAGTTTGACATTCAGGCTGCCGCCTTTTTCTTCCATTGCTTGAATTGCGTTGATGATCAGGTTTGTAAAAACTTGTTCAATCGCTCTTGGATCAGCATTAACGAGTATAAGTTCCTCCGACGCGTTGAAGTCGTAATTTATATTCAGCCGATTCATCCGTGGAGCCCATCTATCCAGGATCATTGGAATAATATTTCTTAGGTCAAGTGGTTGTGGCTGATATTCAACCGGTTTGGAGAATGATAAGGTTGATTTGACCAGATGGTTTAGGCGCTGACAATCTTTTTGGAGTCGGTCAACCCATTCCGCAAACGGAGAATCGGGTCCCATCTTCATCCCGAGTAGCTGTAAGCCGGTAGAAATACTGTTAATGGGATTTTTCACTTCGTGAGCAAAAATCGCAGAAAATTCACCCAAAAATGCTCTTTGTTCGAGCTGTTGTGTATGTTGACGGATCTTCTCTGTTTTACTGATATCACGTATGATCAAAACGATATTCTTCACGTTATCGTTTTCCATAACTGGCAGACATAAAACCTGAGCTGGAAAAGCATCACCGAGGCGATGGTTTAGCCGAATATTATTGCTAACCATTAACGGGATACCTTGTTGAGCGCTTTTGTACAAGTTTGGTAGGGTTTCGCTACCAATTAGAACCATCTCAACTTCCTGTTGGAACACCTCCAGGCTGGCATATCCCAACATGCTTTCAGCTGCTGGATTCATCTCTGTGATTCGCAAGTCGGGGGTAAGAATGATGATGCCCTCTTCAAGATTGTCGGTAATACTTTGTTGGATCGCAGCGATGTGCCGTACTTTTCGGAGTGTTTGCCGGGCATTATCCAGCAGAGATAAATTCTTAATTGTGGCGCCACATTGAGCGCTGAGTAAGTATAAATAACGCAGATCTTCATGATCTGGTGTTTTCCCAGAGCCTCCCAGAACAAACAAGCCTTGCAGGTCAGAATTTGACAGAATTGGCGAGGTGATTAGGTAATTCACGCCAGCTTCACGAGCCATCTCTTCGAGGGGATTTTGTGTCGATTTGCCCTCACGCCAAAGGGTTGTGGTGGCAAGTGCATTTACTTCTGACTTCTCAAATTGGTGGGGAAAAACGGGATTCTCATCCGGGGCGAAAAGCGAGACAAATTGATCACCCTCAGCTTTATAAGCCAACAAATGCTCAGGTTCCAATACCTGATCTATAATTTCAATCGCGCTCTGGTAGATGGCAAGGACTGATTTTTGATCCGCAATTTTGGTCAGCAACTTGAGGTTGTCGTATCGATATTCCTGATTGAGCAAGTCTTGCCGGATTGGGTTTTCTTCGATTTGAGGGGTGAGGACAAGCAAGACAATTTGATTTGTCGGACTTAGAGAAGTTATCTTGAGCAGAACAAAAAGCATCTCACCATCTGATCTGTGAAAAAGTGCGGGTTTGGGGTCACCAACAGTAGGGTTGGTGTCCGGGTCCTCTGGCAGGATTGAAGAAAGACGAAGTGTCAGAAGGTCATAGGCGCTGTAACCACTTAGTTCGTAAAATGGGGCGTTAGCCTTGAACAGGCGATCTTCCGCGCGCAGATAAACAAAAGCCGGCTCGGAAATCAAGTCAATTAAGGACTGAATGTAAAGCAAACTGGATGGAAGGTTTTCCACGGCTTATCCTGATGAGCCAGGGGCTTTCTGACGTAAATGGGCTGGTAATATCCCTTCCATTGAGCGATATTTAGCTACGGTTCGGCGAGCGATAGAAATCCCGTCTTCTTCAAGTCTTTCTTTGATTTCAGAATCGCTGAGAGGATTGGTTTCTTCTTCAATCATTTCTTTTATGATAGTACGAATCGAAAGGCTGCGGTCGAAAAAAATTGCAAGGGGAACGATCTTCCTGTTGGGAAGCTGGATTGTTTTTCCTGAAACCGCTCTGGAGATTGTGGATTCGTGCAGATCTAATTCCTGCGCGATTTTTGCGCGGGTGAGAGGAACCATGTCTTTATCACTACCGGTGATGTAATCTTTTTGAATAACAACCAATTTCTCCAGCAACAACTTCATCGCGTTGGAACGCTGTTGAATACACTTGATTAATAAAGACGCTTTTTCAATATCTTCTTTCCATTCGACGGCTTGTTCCTGATTGACCGACTTCATTGATTCTTTAAAAAGTTGATTGACCCTCAGGGTTCCACGGACTGGCAGGATGATTTCCACCACTAAAGGGTTACCAGGTTTGTCGTTCAGGTAATAAACCAATATATCAGGCTGATGATAGACCTCTGAACTGCTGGCACTCGGATTACGCACATCACCCCAATGAGCGCGGGCAGGAAATGGGTTGAGGTTTTCAATGATGAAGTTCGCCACCATTTGCACTTGTTTTATGCTTGTTTTGAGCTGCCTGGCAATATCACCATAATGATGCTGGCTAACCTGATGGAGATGATCGCGTACAATCTCGCGACTAAGATATGGAATCTCCATTGCTTCTGCCAGACTTTCAATTTGCGCCAGCATTGCTTCACCTGGAGTGGAAGAACAGACCCCTATCGGATCACAGCGTTTTAGGATAGCGATGACATCTTCTATCTCACTGGGAAGTCGGTGATGATACCTGGCAATTTCCAGCACACCTGCAGTCAAAAAACCGTCTTCATCGAGATGATTGAGGATATACGCTGCCAGCAAGCGATCATCAGGGTGCAAATCAGCTGCTGCTTGACGTAAAACATAACTTGGTAAATCAACGGATTCTGACGCGTAGGGTTCGTCAGGTATCTCATGGCTGCTAGCGCTGCTGCCAGTATAAAAATCCTCGCGAGGAGAGATAAAGACGATGGGTTCATCCGAGGTTTCAGACTTGGGTTGGCTGCAAATTGGACAGGGACCGGTTTGTGGTAATAAGCGTTTACACATCGGGCAGCGTCTTTCTTCTACCAGCTCCAGGGCTGGGTTGTTAGCCAGCTCAGAATCAATTCTTTGCTGTAATTCGGCAGCTGTCAAGCTGAGCAGTGTCATCGTTTGAGCCAGATGAGCCGATGTGGTTGTGGTTGTTTGTTGCCATTGTTGTTGTAACATTCTGTCCTCTTAACAGAGCGATTTTAGCCTTGTGCAAGAATTATACCTGATGATTTAAACTTGTAGTTCTTTTCACTCAATAGTCGAATGGATTGCATCCCATTCATATGCGACTATGCACAATATCAGGAAGAATGCAAACTTATTATGTTCAAAGGTAGTCATTTGATCAGGTTTCGTTATCCCTTGATAATCAAGCTTCCGCATATTCGGGAGATCATGCTGGAACGGGTGTTAGCCATGTATCAATGAGAACATAATAGTGTGTGATGTGATATCAAATTCTCTGATCCTGGCTTATAATGAAGAAAAATGAAGGAGAGAGATTTACACAAGCTATGAAACAACCATCCAAAACTGTGGCAAATTTGAAACCTTACTTTTTCGCTGGTCTGAAAACGGTGATTGCGGATCTCCAGACAAAAGGCATGGATATTATCCGTCTTGATATGGGATCGCCTGATCTTCCCCCTGCCAGTTTTATCATCGAAACGATGGTCGAATCTGCCAGGAATCCCAAGAAACATGGCTACTCACCCGCCGGTGGTTCGCCGGGTTTCCTCAAAGCCGTTAGCACCTACTACAAACGCCGTTTTGATGTGGATATTGACCCCAATACCGAAGCTTTGGCTTTGATCGGCTCCAAAGAGGGTCTTTTTAATCTAAATCACACCTTCCTTGATCCCGGTGATATGGTTCTGTTGCCTGATCCTTACTATCCGGTCTATCTTTCCGGCGCCAAACTTGCAGACGCGCGCTACCATTTTATGCCTTTGCTGAAAGAAAACGGCTTTTTGCCCGATTTTGGCGCCATTCCCGAAGATGTTGCCAGTGAAGCCAAGATCATGTGGTTGAACTATCCCAACAACCCAACCGGTGCGGTAGCTGGGCTGGATTTCTTCAGAGAAGCTGTTGCATTTGCCCGGAAATATGACATTCTCATCGCTCATGATGCTCCATATTGTGATCTCTGTTTTGATGGCTACGAAGCCCCAAGTATTCTTGAGGTTGAAGGCGCCAAGGACGTTGCGGTTGAGTTTAACTCTCTCTCAAAAACCTATAATATGGCTGGTTGGCGTATTGGAATGGCTGTTGGCAACAAGGAAGCCATCCGTCTGCTGGCAAACTATAAAAGCCAAATCGACTCCTCGATCTTCATGCCCATCATGGATGCTGGCCAGGCAGCCCTGACGTCTGATCAGGCATGGCTGGAAGGTCGCAATAAGATATACGAAGAAAGACGCAATGTCGTCTATCAGGGTCTCAAGGAAGCTGGCTTTGAAGTTGATCTGCCGAAAGCAGCCCTTTATGTTTGGGCGAAATTACCTCCCAAATTTGATGACCCGGTTAAGTTCTGTGCTGACCTGATCAATGACACCGGCGTAAGCATGACCCCGGGAGTGGTTTACGGACCCAGCGGAAAAGATTACATTCGCATCTCGATCGTTATTCCAACGGACCGCATTGCCGAAGCGATCGACCGCCTCAAGGCCTGGAATGTGAAGCAATAAGTGGAGAAAATCAGACGACATTGAATTTCATTACTGAAGAATTAATTGAACAAGCGATCATGGTGGGTGTTCGGCTCGGACCGGAGACCCACCAGGCTTTATCTGTTGAAGACAGCCTGCAGGAGCTTGAAATGCTGGCTGAAACGGCTGGGATCGAAGTGGTCGGTTCCATCACGCAAAACCTGAGTAAACCCAATTCGCGCACCTATATTGGCAAGGGAAAGCTCGAAGAGCTGAAACTTCTGGCAGAAGAATTGAATGCCAAAGTGATCCTGTTCGACGACGAGCTCTCGCCGCGTCACCAACGGGAACTGGAAAAGGAATTTCCACGTGATTACAAGATCCTGGATCGCACCGCGCTGATCCTTGATATTTTCGCGCAGCACGCGGACACGCGCGAAGGTATGCTGCAGGTTGAGCTGGCTCAATACAAGTATCGTTTGCCGCGTCTGACGCGGGCATGGACGCATCTCGCCAGACAAGCGGGTGGGGCGGCTGGTCGCAGCGGAAGCGTGGGCGGGGTTGGCTTGCGCGGGCCTGGTGAAACCCAGCTGGAAGTTGATCGTCGGGAGATCAGCAAGCGCATCGACAAACTTGAAGACGAACTTGAAAAGGTGCGCGAACATCGCAACCGACACCGTAATCAACGCCGCAAATCGAATATTCCCGTTGTGGCATTGGTTGGTTATACCAACGCTGGCAAATCTACTTTGCTCAACGCGCTTACCGATGCTCAGATCTACGTTGCTGATCAACTTTTCGCTACACTGGATCCAACCACCAGACAGCTGGAACTGCCAACAGGTGAGACGGTTTTGATGACAGATACGGTCGGGTTTATTCAAAAATTGCCGACCGACCTGGTGGCGGCTTTTCGCGCGACGCTTGAGGAGATCGCCGAAGCAGATCTGCTTTTGCATCTGATAGACGGATCCCATGAAAATGCTCAAATTCAACGCCAAACTGTTTTGGAAACGCTGGAAGAGATCGGGGCTGGCGAGATCCCGATCCTGAATGTTTATAACAAGATCGATCTTCTTGATGAGGAAAGCTTGCGCGAATTGAAAGCTAACGCGGATCCCCTCTCACTTTTCATCAGCGCCAGAGAGAGATTGGGCTTTGAACCGCTTTTTGCTGCCATTTCGGCTGGTGTCGCGCAGGGATTTGAACGAGTTTCTGTTTTGCTGCCCTATGCCGAGGGTCGCCTGGTTTCAATGTTCCATGAGAAGGGGCATGTGAGAAGCCTGGAGCATGAAGAAAACGGCGTGCGGATCCAGGGTTTGCTGCCGGTTCAATTGCTGGCTTTCTTTGAGAATTATTTGGATTAAATTTCTTTTACTGGAAACAGCTCAATTTATCTGAAAGATTTTAGGAATAAAAAAACCAGGCGTTTCACCTGGTTTCTTTATTTGTCTAAAAGTCAGGATTATTCTTTGTTGCTGACGTCAAGAACTTCACGACCCTGGTAGTATCCGCACTTGGGGCAGACACGATGGGGCAAACGGGCTTCGCCGCAATTTGGGCAATTAACGCTGGCGCTTGCTTTCAGGTGGTCGTGAGCACGACGGCGATCGCGCCGTCCGGGGCTAACTTTTCTCTTCGGTAATGGTGTCATCTTAACTCCTAACTTGCACTCGTTTACTTTAACCTTCTTAGTTTAATCAAGAATGGCAAAAAATGCAAGCTTTTCGCAGAGGAGCATTGTGAGGAGCAATTCTCAGTATGAATACTACTAAAAAGGTAGTAATAAGATTACGTAACTTGCGAATTGTAATGGAGCTTTAAAACCGCTAAAAACCGCTTAGAGGGGTCTGAAAAGAATTAATTTTAGTGTTTATGTCTAAAACTTTATATTTCTGGAGCAGACATAATGAAGATTTTCCTTTTGGGTTCATGAAAAATTGTTTAATTTTGTTGATTTGGAACAATATAGTATTAAATAATTCCATACTGAGAATCGCTGTTCGCAGAGGCTGTGTTTACGCAAAAACATGTTGTGCAAAAACATGAAGGTTTATAAGGCGATTGTGTAAAGCTTCCAAAAACTTACAGCGCAAGAGATTTAAAATATCAATTACCTTTTTATGCTAATTGGATGCGCCATAAGACTTTGCGGAGAATTGTGTTGTATCCGAGGAAGGTTATAATGGAATTGTGAAAAAGAAAAAACCATTCGACTTGCTTTTAGTATTTGCCATCTTCCTGCTTCTTCCAGCTTTGTCGGGTGTGGAGGCGGCTGAAAGAAAGACTCTTGCGCAAGGTTATTACGATCTGCCCTTATGTTTGCCGGGATATTACGCCACCCAACCCGAGGACTGTCTGCCGTTGGGACCATCACAGACGATCAGTAGTTTGAGGGAACAGGGTTTTCCTTACCCGCTGACGAGTTTGCCGGCGGCTAAACCCGACCCAAATCTTGTGATGATCCCGATTCGCGTGGCTCGCATCGGGAGCAATGAGACCCCGGTTTTCGCCACTCTAGAAGAGGCGATGGGCGGCAGCGGTACGGTCATCCGGACGATCCCTGGCGGCGCGAACAACCGCTATGTCGCGATGGTCAATCAGGCTACTTCCGGTGATCGTACTTTCGTGCAGCTTCAATCGGGAGGTTGGGTCGAGGCAACGCCGTTCTATTCCTGGCCGAAATGGCAGGGGCTGGAATTCTTTGCCACTCCTGAGAGCGATTTTGGTTGGACGATCGATTTTACCCATTCTTATAATGGACCGAGCTTCGCTTCCGGCAATTCCGGTGTGGATTATGCCAAATATGACTATTTCCCGGTCTATAACGTGGTTGAAGCGGAGGGTTATGAGTGGTTCCAGGTTTCGCCAACCGAGTGGATTCCGTCTTTGAAAGCCAGACGGGTGGTGGTGGATACTACCACGCCGCCTGAGGTTGAGGGCGGTAGGTGGATCAATATCGATCTGCATAATCAGACGCTGGCGGTTTATGACAACTACGAGCTGGTGTTTGCCTCTCTGGTGGCGACTGGCGCTGGAGAGTTATATTCTGATCCGGGGACGTACCGGGTCTATGAGATGAAGGAACTGGATGTGATGCAGGGTTCTTATACCTCGGATCGCTCCGATTTTTACTATCTTGAAGCGGTTCCATGGCAGATCTATTACAATCACGCTCAGGCAATTCACGGCATTTATTGGCCGGCGATGCTTGGTGTTCCGCAGTCGCATGGCTGCGTGAATATGTTCCCGGGGGACGCGCATTGGCTTTATATGTGGACGCAGGTTGGCGATTATGTATACGTGCATGATCCGTCAGGGAAGACGCCCTTCCCGACGCCAACGCCGATGGGAACCCCACCGCAGGAGTTGTATTATCCGACGGAGACGCCGGCACCATAGGCAAAGCGATGAATGTAAAACAAAAAACCGGATTCCAATAAAGAATCCGGTTTTTGTTATTGAGTATATTGATCTTAGCAGATCTTCCAGCGCAGTTCTTTGCCCTGGAGGACGTTCATGACCTCGGAAGAGATATCTTCGGCGGCGCGGTTTTGGGCTTCTATGGTTTGACCGCCGATGTGGGGGGTGGCGATCACTTTGGGGTGTTTGGCAAGTTCCCAATCCACCGGGGGTTCCTTCTCGTAGACGTCGAGGGCGGCGCCGGCAACCTTGCCGGATTGCAAGGCACCCAGGAGGGCGGCTTGTTCGATGACACCACCACGGGAAGCGTCAACGATGCGAACGCCATCTTTCATTTTGGCGAAAGCTTCATCATTCAACAGGTATTTTGATTCCGCGTTAAGGGGCAGGTTAAGGCTGATGAAATCAGCGCGGGCGAGGAGATCATCGAGGGTGACTTGTTCGGCACCGTGTTCTTTGACAAATTCGGGATCCCAGGTACGGCGATAAGCAAGGACTTTCATGCCCATCGCGGAGGCATATTTCGCGACCAGACGACCGATGTTGCCGAAACCGATCATGCCAAGGGTCTTACCCATCAGTTCAACACCCATCAGGTTTTTCTTGTCCCAGTTTTCAACTTTCATTGCTGCGTCTGCGCGAGGCAGTTCGCGGCAAAGGGCAAAGAGCATACCGACGGCGAGTTCGGCGACAGCTTGAGAAGTCGCGGTGGGGCAGTTGACAACGGTCACACCGTGGTCTTTGGCGGCTTCGAGATCGATATTATCGACACCGACACCAGCACGACCAACTACTTTGAGGTTTTTGGCAGCTTCAAAGACTTCGCGGGTGACCTTGGTGCGACCGCGAACGATCATGCCGTGATATTCACCGACTTCCGCCAAAAGCTCGGCTGGTTCGATGCCTTTTCGGTCAACAGCTTCACCTGCCTGATTGATCAGGTCGAGTCCAACGCTTTCCAAACCGTCTGTAATGAGTACTTTAAATGTCATAACTAATTTTTCTCCTTTTTTAGTTTTGATGTTAGGTCTATTGTACTATCTTAAACCCCGAACGTCACCTTTTCGATAGGTGAATCCGATGGAATCAAAGTATTCAAGCGTGGCAGAGGCGTATTTGCGACTGGTCTGGAAGTGGTCGCGAAGTTGCGCCAGGCTGACCTCACCATCTTGTGTGATGCTTTCACGAACCCAGTCCTGCATCGCGCGGATGGCTTCGGGGGTGAAGAGCACCGCGTCTGAAACGGCGATTAGGCGACCGGAGGAAATCAGGCCTTCCAAAAGATCGGCTCCGATGCTTGCTTCAACCTGACTAATATCGGGTGGACTAAAGGGCGAAGCCTGAAAATCTGACAGAACAGGGGAAACGATCTTTTCTTGTTCATCGGTCAGGATCACCTCATGATCCGGCGCCCAGACCAGGCTGCCTTTTTGGACCAATTGGTCTTCTTTGACCAGTTTATCCAGTGTCGCGTCAAAGATCAACTGTGAAAGACCCAGGGAGGCGCGCAGGTCTTCACGATTCATGCCTGCCTTAAAGGGGTTTTTCTGGTGAAAGCCGTTGAGAATGGCTGTTGTGTTATTTTTCAACTCCTGCCAATACTCCGGACTGGCAAAATGATCCTTGACCGGGTTTGGAGAAGATCTCAAGGAGATGATCTGCTCTTTCCCGAGCAGTGAAACAAGCAATTCCTTGACGACTTCGGGCGGTAAGGCGGATTTTTGTTCCAACATGGCGAAAGTACTCGTTTTCAGACTCTGAATGATCTCGATAAGCAGGTCTTCGTCGGTTCCACTTAAGATCGTATCCATGCGATCCAAATTGCTTTGGTTAAAGCGCTTATAAAGCACCTTGGGCTCCGGATCGAGGACAACGCCGCCTCCCAGTGTCTCGGAAGGGGACGGCAAACGCAGGATGATGCGGTCGCCTTTGGCGGCAACGATGGGATTATCAAGCCGCAATTGGATGAAGGCTTCTTCGCCTGGGGCAAGGCTTTGAGCGCCAAGCAACCTAAGCTGGGCGGTGGTTTCGCTGGCGTTGATGAAGAGCTTGACCTGCATGTTGTGTTTGATGTGGAAAGCACTTTCGGGCAAAAGCCGAAAATGTGCATCTATCAGGAGGGTGGGTTTGTAGTCTCCGGGGTGGGTGATGACATCCCCACGAGCGATATCATGATAGTTAAGATTGACAATATTGACAGCAGCTCGAAAACCTGGGTCGATTTTTTGCAATTTGTGGTGATGGTTCTGCAATCCACGAATGCGGCCGGTTTTTCCGCCTGGCAGACAGACGATTTCATCTCCAATGGTAAAAGTGCCATCAAGAAGGGTGCCGGTTACAATAGTGCCAAATCCAGTCAGGGTGAAAACGCGGTCTACCGGCAAGCGAGGTTTGCCAAGGTTTTTACGATCGGGAATGTCGACCAGGCTTTCCTGAATCTGGAGCAGGAGTTTTTCGATACCCTCACCTTTACGGGCTGATACGGAAACGATGGGGGAGTTGGAGAGACTGGTCCCACTGATTAATTCCCGAATTTCCATTTTGACCAACTCCAACCATTCAGGTTCTTCGATCAGGTCGGTTTTTGTTAGGGCTATAACCCCGCGATTTATTTCAAGCAGGTCCAAAATTGCGAGGTGTTCGCGTGTTTGGGCAGAAACGCCTTCGTCGGCGGCAATAACCAGCAGGGCTGCATCAATTCCACCGATGCCAGCAAGCATATTGCCGATAAAATCACGATGGCCAGGCACATCGATAATCCCGATTTCTTCACCATTAGGCAAGTGAAGAGAGGCAAAGCCGAGTTCAATTGTCATCTCACGGTCTTTTTCTTCTTTGAGACGATCGGGATGAGTGCCTGTTAGAGCAGCAATCAGAGTAGATTTACCATGATCAACATGTCCTGCTGTTCCGATAATGTGCATGGTTTAGCTGTTCTTGTTTTTCAGTAATGGCGCGATGTTTTGGATCGATTCCTGGTGGGCGAGTAAAATCGTTTGAACATGACGAAGGGTTTCGCGAATGAGCGTATCAAACTCGTCACGCATTAAGGCGGTCAGGTCGTCAATTTCCTGCAACTGTCTGGTTAATTCGATATATTTTTGGTTGGTTTCCCGATGTTGCTCATCCTGTGCCAGCATGTAGTTGGTCCATCGTTTGACATCATCGGATTTGAAGACATTCCATTCCTGACGATAGCGGTCATCATTCAGGCGTTGGAGTTCGGTGATTTCGTTAATCCGACGTTCAAAGTGTTGAGTGACATCTTCAGCACTTTGAACAGCTTTACTGGCTGAAAGGCGGATGTTTTCGAGGGTTTCGATTTGGGAGCTTAGATTGGCGTTGAATCGATCGATTTCGGTAAATCGTTTTTCCCAATTCGCAAAGACCTTGTTTTTCTCTAACAAAGAACTATTGACGCGATCGATGAATTGCGATTGACTTTCCCTACGGTCTTTTTCGTTTGTCAGCAACTCCGCTATACGAGTGTCAAAGGTACGAAAGCTATCCGAAAAGCTGTCAAAGCGAGCGCGGGTTTCTTCAAGCCGTTTGCGAACTGAGGCAACTTCGCCTTGCAGATCAGTCAGACGTTTTGATTCCTGACGACGTCCTTCCTCTAGCAGATGAAGGGATCGGCGATAGTCTTCATCAAAGCGCTCGACTTCCAGAACTTTGGTTTTCTGCTCATCGACTAATCTTAAAAGACGAGTATTCTCCATTTTTAACGCGGCAATATCCGCATTAATTGGATCAATCATTTCAGATAAGGTGTAAAGCTCGGCAATTGTCTTCTTTGTGGAATCAATTTCAATTTTTAAACGCTTTTGGGATTCGGATATATTGAGATCTGCGCGTTCATTGACATCTCGTATTTGTTTGGTCAGGTCTATGTTGAGACGATCGATGCGGTTTTCGTACTTGTCCATATTGTTGATCTGATTAGCATTACGGTTGATCAGCGCTTCGTGTTCTTTGATTTGCTTGCGGAGGTTCAAATTCTCGCCTTCCAGGATGGTAAGACGGTTTTGCAGGGAGGCGAGATTTGTTTTATCGTTGCGACGTTCGCTGTCGAGCCATTCGATTCGTTTTTCTAATTGTTCAATTCCAGAATATTCGTCCATAGTTGTTATATCCTTGCTATAGTTCGTGATTGTGATTATACACAGTTAATCAGTCGTTTTGCCAATTAAGGCAGTAGGTTTTGGAAAGAACTAAAAAGCTCTTTGAAAGGGTATACCAAAAGATCGGGAAAGATGCCATATATTATCATTGTTAAGACAATGAAAGAAACAGCCAGGTTTATGAAAAGTCCTTCTTTCTTTTGAGAATTATTTTCCTCCAAGGGCGTTTCTTGCTTCGGATGGATGATGGTGCTAAACAGTCTTAGGAGAAGGATCAACATAGCCAAAACGCCAACAGCGACAGGAATGCTCAGCGGCAAAATGTCAACTGGCAAGAGATTCCAGAGAATATACTTGGCAGGAAAAAGCGATAACAAAGGGGAACCGATAATGTTGAGGATAGTACTGATTAAGAGGATGCTCGAAAAAGGAAAATTCCAGAAAAGACCACGCATGGAATCAAAATCCAGAGTATTTTTGTCAATTGCTTGTTGTAAGGTGGCGACTGAGAACCCCAAAGCCCAATAGCTGAGAACACGGGGAAGCAAGGTCATCCTGAGGATTTCCAGCCCACCGATGCCCCGAAAGGCAATCGCAAGGAGCATATACCCGGTTTCGGCTAAAAAGAAGTAAGCCGGAAGGCGTTTTACATTATTTTGGAAAGCCGCTATGACTCCAGCAGAGAGGATGCAAAGGGAGCCAATCCATTTTAGGGAAAGGAATAGTTCGGGCAGATTGCGCAACCAGCCATATTGATTTAATACTTTGAGCAGGAAGAATGTGAGACTCGATTGCATAATTGTAAGCAAAAAAGAGCTTGTCCAGGGGTGTGATTCTTCGCTGAGCATTGGCAACCAGCTATGTAGCGGAAAAATTCCTAGCCAGAGCACCACACCAAGCATAAGGAGCAGGGCGCCACGCAAAACAAGCGCTTCAGCAGATGGGGAAGTCTCGATGCCACTGACCATCCAACCGCTCAACAAAATGAAAGGAAGTGCGATGGTTTGCGCGCTAAGGTACCGAAGGATGCCGGGTTTTGCTGGGCTGCCACGCGGTGAGAGAAGAGGAACGCTGAGCAATGCTATCAGTTCAATCACAACAGCAGCATAGAGAAAAGGACTTAAAAACTGAACTGTAACCCAGAGCGCGGTGATGATCAGCGAAAGGCTGCCAAACCACTGGCTTTGTTTAAATATGGGAATGAGTAGATTCCAGCCAAAACAAAGCAGGTAAAGAAAACTAACCATACCAAGTTGATTGGCTGCGATTTGTATCGTTCGATCAAAGAGAACGAAGCTGTCATTGAGAATGATTTGTTGACCAGCGAAGTTAGGCATCAGATTCTTGGAAAATATTGCAGCAAGAACTGCCAATAGCAAGGGGATTAAAATCGACAGGCTATGATAGAGTTTTTGCCAGCGTCGCAAAAATGAGGTCACAACACCAAGTGCGATCGGCAATACGATCCACAGCATGATGGTATTGCTCATGATTCTTCTCCTTCGGCGTCCTTGACTATGAAGAAAGATCCAACAATTGCCAGAAGCAGGTTAACCGCAACGAGAAGTGCTTCAAGCATCAATGAGAAATCGAGCTGATTATAAAGGAGTTGAAACCCAGTTAAGAAGGTAAGAATTCCAATCGCCAGATAAAAAGGTTCACGGGTTGTCCCTAATTGAAGAATTCCGAGAACGAGCAAACTTAAACTTAAAAAGAGATAAGTGTTCGGAACGGTTGGGAAAACAGCTGGCTGAAGTTGCGGGATAAAGGCCCGCAACAAGGATAAAAGCAAAATGCCTGCCAGAGCTCGAAAAACTTCCCCGCTGGTAGGGAGCAACTTCAGATTGATTCGCTTGATTCCTCCCACATTAATCAAGGTGAGATAGAGTATTAATGTGACCATTAGCCCAGTGAAAGGCTGGATGATCGCCAACTGAAGCGGAAGGAAGCTACATAAAATGGGGAAGAGGCAAAGGAACTGAATCGTAAGAGCGATTAAGTTAAGTGTCCATTGTCTTCGAGTTAAGATCAATAGTGAGCCAAAAAGCGCTAAATAGAGGGCGATAGTATTAATAGGGTCAGTCACAATCTCCCTCCAATTGACAAAAAGATAATGGAAAGGATAACGATAAAGACCAAGGACCATAAAATTCCACCATCACCTTCTAATATTTGGTTTAGAAATGAACCAAGGTTGTTTAAAGCGTTGAAGATTTTGAGGAATAGAGTAGTAACCCAGTTAAGGCTCAAGAACTGACGCAAAGAATTGATCACCAAAGAAATCAGGCGATAGAAGGGTATAGTTTCAGGGATTTTAGTTGAATCGGTTCTGAAGCCAAACTTCCAGCCCAAGAATAGTGCCACGAGGACAATGAGCAAGCTGATTCCACAGCCCAAATAGTTTCCAGGTGTCAGTACCCCAGGCCAACCTGCCAGATTGAGCACTAAAATTGTTTGGATCAGAACCACTAATCCCAAAGGAAAAGTGATCCGAGCGTATTTCTCCAGTCCAGTCACTGTGCTGTCGGATCTGAGCAAAAAGCGCAAATATCCGATGACCAAAAAGGCATGAGTGAGCGCCATTACTATCCAGGTAAAGTTGATTTGCTCAGGCAATAAGCCTTCCCATCCGGAAGCGGCAAAGGTATAGGGTAACCCAATAAAGCCAAGCAGGCCGATGAAGGGCAAAAAAAGGATTCTGCGGATGGGAGGATTGAACAGGAATAAGATGCTTCCTGAAAGTAGGAGTCCCAAACCCCAAACCCGACTGGCACCAGGATGTCCGTTCAGAGCGCTTTGGACAGCGAAAGCTGAAAAAGCAACGACCCAATAAGGCTGAGCTTCAAAACTGTTTTCACGGGTCATCCACATCACAGCAGAATAAAAAGCAGCGATGAGGGTCAGAACCTGGACAATAGTGGAAAATGTCTCGTTAAAGTGAAGAAACTCATGCTGCAATTGGGCAATCAAAACCAAGGCTGAAGCTGCTGGCATGAGACGAAAGAGAAGGCCAGAGCCGCGTCGGAGTTCGGGGGTATCGAGAAATGGCAGATTCAAGGGAAGCACGCCCAGGCGCAAACCAGCTGCCATCAGGAAGTAGATGCTGGCATTAGCCATTTGCGCGTAGCTAACTTGCACTGGATCAATTTGCCAGGTGTTGGCAGTAGCGAATACAAGCATGAAGGTGCTGAGCAAGCGGATACCAAATGCGGAAGTGATCTTTGAGCCTAATTCAGACGCCCTGGAAAGACGTAAGAGGGACAAGATGTCAACCAGATCGATCAACATCCAGGAAAGCGCCATTGTGAGCGGGTTGGCAGCCAGGATTGAAATGAGGTTCAGTGTTGTGACAGTAAGGACGCGAAACCAGGAGTAAGGCGTGATAGCCTCGTCTGCACGGGTTGTATCAGTTAGTAAAACTGCGACTGCCATGCTTAACATAGCGACCAGAAAGGGCCAGTTGATGTAGTTGATCACCAAGGCAAGTGGGTCAGCGATGCTGGTATCGGCATGCCAGGTCATGAGAGGGATGTCAGTAGGCAGATACAGCCTTAAAATGAAAGAAGCGATCCAGGCGATAGCGGCGCTGCAGATGGCGATCACCCAGGAGCGCGCTGTGTTTGGCTTATAGGAGTGGCTGATAAGAACAAGGACTGCTCCCAGCAAGAGCACTCCAAAGATCACATAGGTCAACAACATGATTTATCTCTGTGTTAGAGCACTTCTCCACTTAAACGCTTGATGAAACGCCCCTGACCTGGTTTACCTAACCATTCGCCATGGTCCACCAGGATCGCGCCGCGCTGCATGACGATCATCGGATAGCCTTTCAATTGAAAGCCCTCATAAAGATTGTAATCGGTTCGGTGTTTGGCGGTCTTGACGCCGTAATCGACTTCGAGGTTTGGATCCCAGATGGCGATATCTGCGTCCGAACCGACTTGCAAAACACCCTTTTTGGGATAAAGCCCAAATATTTTGGCAGCGTTGGTCGCGCTGAGGGCGACAAAGCGTTCCGGGCTGATGCGCCCGCTGGCAACGGCATGGGTCCAGAAGACGGGCAGGCGGTCGCCAAGACCGGGAAGTCCGTTGGGGATTTTGGTGAAGTCATCCTTGCCCAATTCTTTGCCAGGAATGGCGATCTGTTTGCCCTCGTATTCAATTGCTTTTGTGCCATCAAAAAAGAAGGGGCAATGGTCGGTTGCCAGTACCTGGATGGTGCCATCGATAAGCCCTTGCCAGAGCCTCTGTTTATCTTCCTTCCCGCGCATCGGTGGAGAACAAATCCATTTGGCGCCCTCTTCAGCCTGGAGGTCTTCTTCGGTAAAGAAGAGGTATTGTGGGCAGGTTTCGCCCATGGCATAGATGCCTTTGGAGCGGGCGTAAGCGAGTTGGTCAACTTCGCCAGCCATGTTCATGTGTACGAGATAAACAGGGGCATCAGCCTGAGCAGCCAGGGCAAAGGCGCGCAGACTGGATTCAACTGCGCCCCAACCAGGGCGGGTAAGCGCGTGCCATATGGGTTGGGTGTGACCTTCGACCAGGGCTTCTTCAATGAGGATGTCGATCACATCACCATTTTCCGCATGGACGAGGGTGAGCAGGTCGTGCCTGCCAGCGATGCGCATAGCCTTAAAAATGTCGCCATCACTGATTCGCAAACGTCCGTTGTAAGCAGTAAAAACTTTTATGGACGTTATTCCGTTATCGGGTAAAAGCGTTAGTTCAGTAGCCACTTTTTCATCAAAATGGCTTACATTCATGTGCGAGCTATAGTCAATACTGGCTTTTGGATCCGCATTTTTCCGATGTTGCCGAATGCTTTCTTCCAAACCACTTTCAAGTTGCGAAACAAAATCAATGAATGTGGTGGTACCTCCAAAGGCAGCTGCCTTACCGCCGCTATAATGGTCGTCAGACGAAATTGTCCCCATCATTTCCAGGTCGAGATGAACGTGTGGGTCAATTCCACCTGGTAAAACCAGAAGACCGCTGGCATCAATAATTTTTGCGTCAACTGCCTCGATGGAAGGGGCAATCTGGGCTATTACTTCGCCCTCGATCAGGATATCAGCCTTAAAGCTCTTTTCAGCCGTCACAACGGTGCCATTTTTGATGATTGTTTTCATTTTCTACGCTTTCTTGTATGTCAAACCGCTCAAAAGTGCCAGAATTGCAGGATCAATTAAGTCCTCTGGTAATTGTTCAGCGCGATATTCTTCACTTTTAAGCGCTCTTTCCCTTAGGGCACGCCATAAAACAGGGCGTTCTTCATCGTGAACGGGTAAATCGTTAAGTGATTGAGCTTCTTTGATCCGTTTCCCGGTTGTATAGAAAAAGGTGATACGTTTCCAATCCTTTGCGGGGATGGGTTGATGCAGTTCAAGCAATTCACCGAGTTGAACCTTGAAATATTCTTCACGTGCGCGAGGATGATTCGGTTGATCTTGCAATAGATCCGCGCGTGTAACCAACTCATGTCCGATTATGGGAGCTAACCAGCGAATTTGCAATTTTTCCTTTTTCCCAAACGCAGAGGGTTGGTAAAATGCGATGAAATCCACCGCAATGATCTTTGGGGCAAATTTGAGCGGGATCCGATACCAGCCCAGCAAACGCGCGATATTAAGGTCACGTGGTGATGGTATTAATGCCACCAAAACCAGGCTGGTATCCGAAATATTTACTTCACTATTCAAAAGGCTCCTTTAGAGCTCCACTGCTGCCTTGTGGTTAAACTCTTCAATTAAGGCGTCAATTTCCGGTTGCTGGGTTTGGATTTCAAGCCAGTAATCGGGGTCATACCATTGAGCCATAATCTCTTCGTAAGTACGACCTTGCTGTTCGATCCAGGTGTAATACTTGAGGTTATGGATGCGCTTGCGGTCATTGTAGCCAAGTTCCTGCATAAAGTCGATGGCTTGCCCCTTCAGGTAACGGGCGTCATCGGCAATGGCATTTTCATGTGTGTAATCGCCAAATTGCTCCTGCATTTCAACCAGACGACTGTTGTAAAGCTCCATGGAATCAGTCAGCACCGTCAGCACAATATCTTCTTTGGTGAGTTCGTTGTACTTTGCGAACTTGATGCAGGAAAGAAGGTTGCCGATGCTAGAGAAGCCCATCAGGTCAAGTGAATTAACAAGATCCTCGTCAAGTCCGGTTCCAACGAGATATTCCTTGCCAGCTTCTTCATTGAAGAGTCGGGCAAGCTGTACGACTGCATTATCGTCAATAGCAACAACAAAATCGGTATTGCGAACATTGTGAACCCAAGGTACATGTTTATCGCCAATACCTTCAATGCGATGAGCGCCAAAGCCATTTTCAAGCAAGGTAGGACATTGCTGTGCTTCGCTTGCGACGATCTTGCTGTAAGGGAAGACCTGTTTCAGGTAGTCACCTGCAGCAATCGTGCCACCGGATCCAGTTGCTGAGACGAAACCAGCCAGGCGGTCGTGTTTACCCATATTCATGCGGGCAACCTTCTCAAGCGCGTCACCTGTCAGGATATAGTGCCAGAGGTAATTGCCAAATTCTTCAAACTGGTTGAAGATCATCAGGTCCTGACCGCTGCGGCGGAGTTCCCAGCATTTATCAAAAATCTCTTTTACATTTGATTCGGTGCCTGGTGTGGGAATGACTTCATCAGCCACGGTACGCAGCCAGTCAAAACGCTCCTGACTCATGCCTTCCGGAAGAATCGCGATGGACTTACAACCCAGTAGGAAGGAATCATAAGCGCCTCCACGGCAATAGTTGCCAGTAGAGGGCCAGACTGCTTTTTGGGTGGTCGGATCGAACTGCCCGGTTACAAGTCGGGGAACCAAACAACCAAAGGCAGCGCCAACTTTATGGACCCCGCAAGGGAACCATTTTCCGACCAATCCGATGATTCGGGCATCAACGCCGGTTAATTCTTTAGGAAATTCAACAAAGTTCAGCCCACCGAAAAGCCCACCGTGTGGAGTGGCTTCGTTGAACCAGGTGATTCGGAAAAGATTTAGCGCGTGCAGATCCCAGAGTCCGATTTCTTTCAAGCGTGTCTTAATTTCGTCTGGGATTAAACTGGGATCTTTTTGTTGGGCAAGGGTGGGAATGATAATTTTCTTTTCCCGAACCCTCTGGATTGTTCGTTCAAGACGGTCTTGCATTATGGTTAGGTCAATTTTGGCCATGTGTTTCCCTCGTATTCTTTATTATTTTTTGATCAAGGCGGGTAGGATCGAGCGACTTGTCCGGTCCTTCCGCGACAATGTAAAGTGGTCTGCCTTTGGCTTCGTCGTAAGTTCGACCGATGTATTCGCCAAGGACGCCCATTCCGATGAAAAGCAAACCTGAAAGGAAAATGAGCGTGAGCCAGGTAGCAAGCACGTAGGTCAGGTCAACACGATTGAAAACTGCCAAAAGCAAGTAGGTTACTAATAATACCAGCGATAAGCCAACCAGGAAAGAACCAATCATGGTCAAGAGCTTGAGTGGGTAGGTCGAAAAACCAGTGATTGCATTAAGGGCAAGCTGGAGCATTTTCTTGAATGGGTAATGCGTCTGACCCGCATGGCGGGCATGGCGTTTGTATTCGACGCCGATCTGTTTGAAACCCACCCATGCGCCCATGCCACGTAAGAAGCGATTCCGTTCGCGCATATCGTTGATGATGCTGAGCGCGGTACGGTCGATTAGCCTGAAATCCCCTGTGTTGAGTGGGATTTTGACATCTGTGATTTTGTAAATTAATTTGTAGAAGAGCGAGGCTGTGGTCAGTTTGAACCAACTTTCCCCTTCCCGTTCTGAACGAACCGCGTAGACAATCTGATATCCTTCACGCCATTTTTCAATCAGATCAAGAATGACCTCGGGCGGATCCTGCAGGTCGGCATCGATGATCGTGACAGCTTGTCCACGGCTATAGTCCATGCCAGCGGTGACGGCGATCTGGTGCCCAAAATTGCGGGCAAAGATGACTGGTCTGACCCGCTCATCTTTGGCAGCGAGCTCACGGATGACATCCGTGGAGCCATCGGCGCTGCCATCGTCCACTAAAATTAGTTCCCAGCCTTCGCCGGTTTGATCCATAACGCTTTTAATGCGCTCGTAGAGCAGGGGTAGGTTTTCGATCTCGTTATAAATGGGGGCAATGACGGTAAAAGTAGGATCAGACATGTAAAATCTCCTTTAAGTTTGATAAGCCTGGCTCGATAATTGGGGCGGCGGGCACAGCTTGCATGGCTGCCTTGATGTCCTTGAGCCCTGATCCGGTTGACATGACAAGAACAGGTTCATCAGGGTTAATTTGATGATTTTGGAGTGCTTTGACGAGCCCTGCATAAGCAGTAGCGGCGGCTGGTTCAACAAAAAGTCCAATACTCCCCAATTCGGGGATGGCGGCAAGAATTTCCTGGTCACTGACTGTAAGATAAAAACCCTTGCTCTGACGGACTCGTTGAAGCGCTCGCAGTCCATCCCTAGGCAAATCAACACTGATGCTATCTGCAACTGTGTTGGATTGAACCGCTTCGATTGTGATTTTGCCCTGGGAGAACGCGTTGAAAATTGCTGCAGATCCCTCCGCCTGAACACCTATCAAGCGAGGCAGTTTGTCTATCCAACCCAAATGGAGCAAATCGATAAAGCCTTTGGCGGTGCCGGAGAGAATATTGCCGTCCCCAACCGGTATAAAGACGTTCAGGTTCGAATCTTTGGGAAGAAAACGGATCACCTGCTCCCAAATCTCCAGTCCAGCAGTCTTTTTCCCTTCGACAGTAAAGGGGTTAAATCCAGTATTGCGGTTGTACCAGCCAAATTCCTGAGAAGCCTGGATGCTGAGATCAAAAGCATCGTCGTAGCTGCCGTCAACGAGGACAACTTCGGAGCCAAAATTGAGCAATTGGGCGACTTTCGCTGGTGGAGCCGTGCGGGGTGCCAGGATAATGGCACGTTTGCCGACACTAGCTGCCATACAAGCCATGGCTGCACCGGCATTACCTGTTGACGCAGCGATGATTGTGTCAATATTATCGTTAATGGCTTTAGCAATCACAATCGCACTTGCACGGTCTTTAAACGAGGCGCTGGGATTGGGACCATCGTCTTTAATAAAGAGCTGTTCCAACCCGAGCTTCGCGCGCAGCCTGCCGGATTGATAGACGGGCGTAAAGCCCACCCGATGTAGAGGAGTATGCTCAAAACCAGGGTCTTCGACAGCCAGCAAGGGTGCATAACGCCAGAGCGAGCGATCAGGGTTATTTAAAATAGCTTCCTGCCTGATTTCTGCTGGCTTGCTCTCAAAACTCAAATGTGTATCGAGGTTGCCTCCGCAGGCAGGGCAGGCATAGTTCACTTCAGAAGGATCGTACTTCGCCTCACATTGTGAACACTGGAAATAGCTGATACTCATAAGCGTCTAGGGCACGATCCAGGTGCCTGTCTTTCCTTCCAGTGCGTCGTTAATATGTTCAGGGTCGGTAATAAGAGCCTTTTTACCACCAGCCGACATGTATTTAAGAATGGCTTCGATCTTTGGCAGCATAGAGCCTTTGGCAAACTGACCTTCCTGGATGTATTGTTTGGCTTCGGCAACGGTGATTGTATTAAGCCATTTCTGATCAGGTTTGTTGAAATTGATTGCTACTTTTTCGACCGCTGTACTGATCAGGAAGAGGTCTGCTTCAATCATGCTGGCAAGGATGGCGGAACCGAAGTCCTTGTCGATCACGGCTTCCACTCCAATCAGGCTGCCATCTTCTGTTTCCATGACAGGAATACCGCCGCCACCAACCGCAACGACAACGAATCCGTTGTCGATCAAGCTTCGGATTGCTGCTGCTTCAACAATCGTCTGAGGAATTGGTGATGGTACAACACGTCGCCAACCCCGACCAGCGTCTTCAACTACAGACCAACCTTCTTTCTCCTTCTTTTCCATGGCGAGCTTCTCGTCCATAAAAGAGCCGATTGGTTTTGTTGGGTTTTGGAAAGCTGGGTCCTTTGAATCAACAATGGTTTGTGTGATCACTGTTGCGGCTTGCTTTTTGATACCACGATCGCGAAATTCGTTGTAAAGGATCTGCTGAAACATGTAGCCGATCGACCCTTGCGTATCAGCACCACAAAAATCCAGTGGGACTTCGTGGAGTTCGCTGGCGGAAATTTCCGAGCGGCGCAGGATGAAACCAACCTGTGGTCCATTACCGTGGGTCACAACGACATCCCAGCCAGCCTCGATCATAGTGGCGATGTGTTTCATCGTTTTGACAGCGGCATCATATTGGTCCTGAATGGACTGATGGTTTTTGTCTTGAATGAGGGCGTTTCCGCCAACAGCGACAATAGCCAAACCTTTTTTCTGCATAAATGAATTCTCCTTTTTACCCTTCATTGAGGGAAAATATTTTCTTAATTTTCCAATAAGCGCTTCGCGGCAAGATTGTGCTTGCGGGCATGTTCACTTATGTCAAACTTAATAAATTGTCCTTCTCGAACTACTGCTTGTCCGCCTACAACGGTATAGTCCACTTTCAGTGGGGCACAAAAAACAATGGCAGCAACAGGATCTTCAAGCGCGCCAGCGTAATCAATCTTGTTGAGATTGATTGCGAAGAAATCAGCACATTTTCCTACTTCGAGACTGCCAATGTCATTGCGACCCAAAACCGCGGCTCCGCCGCGAGTGGCAATCGAAAGCGCCTGACGGGCTGTCATGAGAGGCGGCGCGTCGGGCGCGGAGCGCGAGGCTCCCTTGATGCCGCTGTTGAGCCGCGCCAGCAGCATAGCCTGGCGAACTTCATTGAGCATGTGCGAGCTGTCATTGCTGGCTGAACCGTCTACGCCCAAACCGATGTTGATACCTTTCCCAAGCATGGTCATGATCGGAGCGATGCCGGAAGCAAGGCGCATGTTGGATGAGGGGCAGTGCGCCACACCGCAACCGTGATGAGCATAAAGATCCATTTCAGCCTCGTTCACCCAAACGGAATGGGCGTACCAAACGTCATCGCCGATCCAATCGACCGTTTGCATGTAAGCCACGGGTTTATGTCCGAATTTCGCCAGGCAGAAGTCATCTTCATCTTCCGTTTCCGCCAGGTGGGTGTGCAGGTGAACCTGATACTTTCGTGCCAGAACAGCGGAATCGCGCATCAACTGTGTTGTAACGCTAAAAGGTGAACAAGGCGCCAGGACGATTTGCAGCATGGAGCCTGCTTTTGGGTCATGATAGCGTTGGATCAGGCGTTCACTGTCCTTGAGGATTGATTCCTCTGAATCAACGACGGAGTCGGGCGGCAATCCACCCTGGGATTCACCCAGACTCATTGAGCCTCGGCTTGCGTGTAAGCGCATACCAGTTGTTTCCGCGCCAGCGATTTCATCATCCAACTTGCTGCCATTCGGAAAAAGGTAGAGATGGTCTGAGGCAGTTGTGCAACCTGAGAGTGCCAGTTCTGCCAAAGCTGTTTGTGTGCTCAGGAAGATATCTTCGGGGTTCATGCGAGCCCAGATTGGATAGAGATATTTGAGCCAGTTGAAAAGATTGGCATTCTGCGCGCCAGGCAAAGCACGCGTTAATGTCTGATAGAAATGGTGATGGGTATTGACCAGACCCGGCAAAACGATGTGGTCTTTTAAGTCCAAAACCTCATCAGCTTCCTGCGGGAGCTCAGCCGCGGGACCGATTTGCTCGATGAAACCATCGCGACAAAAAATGGCAGCGTCGCGCAGTTCCCTGTCGGATCTATCCATTGTGACAATGATCGTAGCGTTTTTAACCAGTAAAGTAGACATGATCCCTCCTATTGATTGCTGTGGTTTTAATCATTTAACTCAGCTGCCCGCAAGGTGTTTTTTAGCAGCATCGCGATCGTCATGGGGCCAACTCCACCAGGAACGGGCGTGATGGCAGCCGCAACTTCAGCGACTTCATCGTAAGCGACATCACCGACCAGGCGGTAACCTTTTTTGCTTGTTGGGTCATCTACCTGGTTGATACCAACGTCGATGATGTACGCGCCTGGCTTGACCCAGTCTTTTTTGATAAATTCAGGCTGACCGATGGCTGCGATGATGATATCAGCCTTGCGCAGTATCTCAGGTATGTTTTTTGTGTGGGAATGTACGATGGTCACAGTGGCGTTGGCTTTGATCAACAAAAGCGCGACAGGCAGGCCAACAATATTCGAACGTCCTAAGACTACCACGTTGGCGCCAGATAGTTGTGCGCCGCTTTCTTCAAGCAAAACCATGCAACCAGCGGGGGTGCAGGGGACGAAAACGGGCTCACGTCCTTTTTGTGCCAGACGACCTATATTTATCGGGTGAAAACCATCAACATCTTTGTTGAGGTCAATTGCGGCGAGTATTTTTTCTTCATCGAGATGTTTTGGTAAGGGAAGTTGTACCAGAATGCCATTTACGTTCGGGTTGGCGTTCAGTTGACGCACCAGATCTTCGACTTCTTCCTGCGTGGCATCCTCGGGCAAATTGTGGCCATAGGAATTTATGCTTGCTTCGGCACAAGCCTTCTGCTTTGAGCGAACATATACTTTTGAAGCGGGATTTTCGCCAACCAGAACTGTAGCCAGACCAGGCGTTGATTTTCCTTCGGCGACCCGTTTTGCAACGGCTTCTTTTACTTCCGTACGGATGCGTTCCGCGATTGCTTTACCATCAATGATTTTTGCTGTCATTTTTTTGTTTCTCCTGTGCTGATTATACCTGAGACCGATGGAATATTTGTTGGCTTGCCTGAAAATGGTCAATAAAACAGAGCCCAATGAGGTTATAATTTTAGTATGAGAACAAATGGCCCCCCTTTCATTATTGGCATAGCCGGAGCTTCCGGTTCCGGAAAAACAACCCTTACAGAACAGATCCTCTCAGAGATTGGGACAGAATTTATTGCTACCCTCCCACATGACTCATATTATCGAAATCAGGATGATAAAGCGATAGAAGAGCGCTTAAAAGTCAATTATGACCATCCCGAATCTCTTGAAACCGATCTTTTAATTGAGCATATCCTTCAGCTCAAGGCAGGAAAAACGGTTGAGATGCCATTGTATGACTATGTTCATCATACACGAGCTGCCAAAACTCGTCTGGTTGAACCGAAACAACTCATTTTGGTAGAGGGAATCCTGATCTTTGTTGAGAAAGAGCTGCGAAACTTGTTCGATATGAAGCTTTTTGTCGATACCGATCAGGATATTTGTTTTATCCGTCGTTTGACACGCGATATTGAAGAGCGAGGGCGGACAATGGATTCGGTTGTCAGCCAATATCTTGAAACCGTGCGCCCCAGCTATCTCGAATTTGTGGAACCGACCAAGCGGTACGCTGACGTGATCATTCCGGAAGGTGGTTTAAATCAGGTCGCATCTGAGATGGTCATTGCGCGTCTGAAAAGCCTGATTGAATAATAAAATTGACTGATAACGAAACTTTCACAAAAAAACAAACGATCATCAGAGTTCTTCTGTTGATCCTTGTTCTGATCGGCACTGTTCTTTTACTTGTCTATCGCAAACAGATCCAACACCTTGAAGAGTATGGCTACCCAGGTATCTTTTTGCTATCCATTCTGACAAACGCAACCGTTCTGATACCTCTGCCTGGTGTGGTTTTGACTTCGGCCATGGGCGCTGTTTTCAATCCGTTTTATGTGGCTTTGGCTGCTGGAACGGGAGCTGCATTGGGAGAGCTTTCAGGATATATGGCAGGCGTAGGGGGGCAGGTCTGGCTGGATGATAAAGAGTGGTATCAACGCCTTGAGGATTGGATCAGCCGATACAAACATTGGCCGATCATTATTTTGGCTTTTATTCCCAACCCCATATTCGATATGGCAGGATTCATTGCCGGGGCGAGCAAAATGCCGTTATGGAAGTTTTTGCTCTTCACCTGGATCGGAAAAGTTGCCAAGATGTTGATATTTGCTTATCTAGGCGCGGGGATTTTCAAAAACTATTAGAGTTCCAGCAATTTTCAAATTAACAAAAAGCATAGGAGGCTGACCCAAAAGTCCAAATTTTCAAAAAATTGGTCTAAAAGTGGGGGCAACTATCAATTTTTGCCCATGATATGATGATGCAATCCCATTGTTATGGCTAAAAATGCCTATCAGTGGGGGAGTTAAAATGAAGTTTGACTTTTGGGTTAGCTTCCGAAATTATGCAAGGATAAAATGAGAATTGCTGTAGTTAAAGGCGGTTTTACATTATAATCCTGACATGAAAAACTGGCACAAATACGCTGAAAGCCTATATTGTAGGATTACACTACATATTGGACAGTGACTAATGAAAAATAGCAGGAAGTGATAGTATCCGTTATTGTTAATACGCCAATAAAAGCAATAAGGAGAAACCACAACCTGCTATGGATAAGATAA